>OKWZ01000103.1_pt1 | contig 63118 bp, 60 predicted proteins | sample 1607111 | NCBI WGS metagenome assembly OKWZ01 (sample SAMN07501042, study PRJEB24779) | human gut metagenome | reverse complement strand
CTGGTGCTCAAACTGGCACAAAAGAAAATGCTAAGGTTGGTAAGGACGATAAGGTGTCCTTAATTGCTGGTGAAAACTTAACTGTAGACCAAGCAGGTAAAAACTTCACATATTCCTTGAATAAAGATCTTTTGAAGATGAACTCTGCAACCTTTGAAGTAACAGGTGGTAAAACAACTGTCATTAAAGGCGATAGCATCGTTCAAACTGATGGTAATCAGACTAATACTGCTACAGCATCTGGTAATACAGTAGCAAATGGTACTAAGTCCACAGAAACTACAGCAGATGGTCAAGTTATTAAAGACGGTGCTAAGTCCAATAAATCTACTGTAGATAACAATGTAATTGATGATGGTAATGGCAATGTAAATACATCCAATGCTACATCTAATACAATTACAGATGGTACAAATACAAGTACTATTACTGCTGGTAAAGCACAAATTGGTACAGTAGGTATCGACGGTGTAGCAAGCAAGATTACTACAGGTGGTGCTAATGCTGTTAAGTTAGATGGTGTAGCCGGCACAATTAAAACTGGTACTGTAACTGTTACTGGTGGAACTACAAACGATATCACTGGTTTGTCTAACACGACTTTATCTGCAACTGACTTTGCAACTAAGGGCCGTGCAGCTACAGAAGAGCAATTGAAAGCTGCCACTGGTGCTACCACGTTGAAGTTCACAGGTGATGTAGCAACCAATACTGGTTCCGTAAATCTTAAGGATGATACATTCGGTATTAAAGGTGATGGTAAATACATCTCTACTGACGTAAACGGTAAAAATGTGAATCTTACAGTCTCTGAAGCAGAAGTTAAAAAATCTGCTGTAGCTGCTGTAACAGTAAGCACAGATACAACAGATGCTAATAATCCATTGACCGTAACACCTACAACGAGTGCAGATGGTACAACTAAGGATTACAAGGTAACTATTGATGGTACTAAGATTGCTAACAAGACTAACTTGTCCTATAAAGCAAATGGTGGTACTGCAAAACAAGTTTCATTAGCCGATGGTTTGAACTTTAAGAATGGTACATTAACAACTGCATCTATCGATGATGCAGGCGTTGTTAAATACGATGTAAATACGGCATCTATTACTGCTGGTGCAGATGGCACAATTACAGGCCCAACTACAGATGGTGTAGCAACAGCTAAAAACGTAGCTGATGCTATCAATGCGGCTAAAAAAGCGTCTAAAACTGAAATCACTGCTAATACAGGTGAAGCAGCTAATGCAACGACAGGTAATGTGACATTAACATCTACTACAGCTGCTGATGGTCATACTATTTATGATGTAAAACTCAACGATAAAGTAACGTTGGGCTCTGGTGCTAATGCGGTAACAATAGATGGTACAGCTGGTAAAGCTACGATTGGTTCTTCTATTGTGGATGGTGTAAATAATACATTCACAACAGGTGGTGCAAGCTCTGTAACATTAAATGGTGCTACAGGTACAATCACAGGTAAGACTGCTAATATTGGTGGTGTTACTGTAGATGGTACAAATAACCATGTAATGGGCCTTGCGAATAAAGATTGGACTCCAGGTGTAACACAAGCTGTTTCTGGCCGTGCCGCAACAGAAGATCAATTACAAAAGGTATCTGACGCAGTTGGTGCTGGTTGGAAAGTGAACACTGGTAAGGTCACTGGATCTACAGGTGAATCTAATGGTGCTGCATCTACTAAGGTAGCAAGCGGTGAAGAAGTTCAGTTCCAAGCTGGTAACAACTTAATCGTTGATCAAAATGGTAAAACTGTAGCATACTCCTTGAATAAGGCACTTAAAGATTTGGAATCTGCTACGTTCAATGGTACAGGTACTAACAAAACTGTTATTACTGGTGATTCCATTACACAAACTGCAGGTACTCAAACGAATACATCTACTGCAGGTGGCAACACTGTAGCAGATGGTACTAAGTCCACAGAAACTACAGCAGCTGGTCAAGTGATTAAAGATGGTGCTAAGTCTAATAAATCTACTGTAGATAACAATGTAATTGATGATGGTAATGGCAATGTAAATACATCCAATGCAACATCTAACACTGTTACAGATGGTACAAATACTACAGCAACAACATCTAGCTCTGTAACTGTCAAAGATAACGCTGGTAACAGCACAGTTATTACAAAAGATAATGTTACAACTGGTGTAGGTGCTAACAAAGTTACCCTTGATGGTACAGCAGGTAAGGCAACTATTGGTTCCTCTGTTATTGATGGTGTAAATAACACATTCACAACTGGTGGTGCTAATGCTGTTAAGTTAGATGGTGCAGCCGGTACAATTAAGACTGGTACTGTAACTGTTACTGGTGGTACTACAAACGATATCACTGGTTTGTCTAACACAACCGTAACCGCAGCAGACTTTGCAACAAAAGGCCGTGCGGCTACAGAAGAACAATTAAAAGCTGTAGGCGAACAAACATGGCAAATCACGGCTGATAAAGATGCTACTACGTCTGGTGCTCAAACAGGTACTAAGAAAAATGCTAAAGTAGGTAAAGACGATAAAGTTCAATTGATTGCTGGCGAAAACATGACAGTAAACCAAAACGAACGAGACTTCACATACTCCTTGAATAAAGACCTTGTGAAGATGAACTCTGCAACCTTTGAAGCCACAGGTGGTAGAACTACTGTTATTAAAGGCGATAGCATCGTTCAAACTGATGGCACAAAAGTGAATACATCTACAGCAGGTGGTAGTACCGTTGCAGATGGTACTAAGTCCACAGAAACTACAGCAGATGGTCAAGTCATTAAAGATGGTGCTAAGTCTAACAAGTCCACTGTAGATAGTAATGTTATTGATGATGGTAATGGTAATGTAAATACATCCAATGCTACATCTAACACAATTACAGATGGTACAAATACAAGTACAGTTACTGCTGGTAAAGCACAAATTGGTACAGTAGGTATCGACGGTGTAGCAAGCAAGATTACTACAGGTGGTGCTAATGCTGTTGTGATTAATGGTGCAGATGGCACAGTTAAGACTGGGACAGTAACGGTAACTGGTGGTACTACAAACGATATTACTGGTTTGTCTAATACCACCGTAACCACAGCAGACTTTGCAACGAAAGGCCGTGCGGCTACAGAAGAACAATTAAAAGCTGTAGGCGAACAAACATGGCAAATCACTGCAGATAAAGATGCTACTACATCTGGTGTACAAACAGGTACTAAGAAAGATGCCAAGGTAGGTAAAGACGATAAAGTTCAATTGATCGCTGGTGAAAACCTCACAGTGAACCAAAATGAACGAGACTTCACATACTCCTTGAATAAAGATCTTGTGAAGATGAATTCTGCAACCTTTGAAGCAACAGGCGGTAAAACAACTGTTATCAAAGGCGATAGCATTGTTCAAACAGATGGAAGAAAAGTGAATACATCTACTGCAGCGGGTAATACTGTAGTCGATGGTGCTAAATCTACAGCTACTACAGCTGATGGGACAACTGTAACTACTGCTAACGGAAATACTAATTACGCAGCAGATGGTGTACGTATCAATACAACTGGTAAGACTCCTGTATCGTTAACGGATGCCGGCTTAGATAATGGCAATAATGTAATTAAAAATGTTGCTAGTGGTCATGTGAATAATGATGCTACAGATAATACAAATGCAGCTAACATTGCAGATGTGAAAAAAGCAACAACTACAGTGACTGCAAATGCCGGTGAAGCAGCTAATGCAACGACAGGTAATGTAACATTAACATCTACTACAGCGGCAGATGGTCATACTATTTATGATGTAAAACTCAACGATAAAGTAACGTTGGGCTCTGGTGCTAATGCGGTAACGATTGATGGTACAGCAGGCAAGGCAACTATTGGCTCTTCCGTTATGGATGGCGTAAACAACATATTTACTACTGGTGGCGCTAATGCTGTTAAGTTAGATGGTGTAGCCGGCACAATTAAGACTGGTACAGTAACAGTAACTGGTGGTACTACAAACGATATCACTGGTTTGTCTAACACAACCGTAACCGCAGCAGACTTTGCAACGAAAGGCCGTGCGGCTACAGAAGAACAATTAAAAGCTGTAGGCGAACAAACATGGCAAATCACTGCAGATAAAGATGCTACTACTTCTGGTGCTCAAACAGGTACTAAGAAAAATGCTAAAGTAGGTAAAGACGATAAAGTTCAATTGATTGCTGGTGAAAACCTTACAGTAAACCAAAACGAACGAGACTTCACATACTCCTTGAATAAAGACCTTGTGAAGATGAACTCTGCAACCTTTGAAGCCACAGGTGGTAGAACTACTGTTATTAAAGGCGATAGTATCGTTCAAACCGATGGCACAAAAGTGAATACATCTACAGCAGGTGGTAATACAGTTGCAGATGGTACTAAGTCCACAGAAACTACAGCAGCTGGTCAAGTGATTAAAGATGGTGCTAAGTCTAATAAATCTACTGTAGATAACAATGTAATTGATGATGGTAATGGCAATGTAAATACATCCAATGCTACATCTAACACAATTACAGATGGTACAAACACAAGTGCAATCACAGCTGGTAAAGCTACAATTGGTTCCTCTGTTATTGATGGTGTAAATAACACATTCACTACAGGCGGTGCTAATGCTGTTAAGTTAGATGGTGCAGCAGGTACAATTAAGACTGGTACAGTAACTGTTACTGGTGGTACTACAAACGACATCACTGGTTTGTCTAACACAACTGTAAACTCTGCAGACTTCGCAACGAAAGGCCGTGCGGCTACAGAAGAACAATTAAAAGCTGTAGGCGAACAAACATGGCAAATCACTGCAGATAAAGATACTGCTACTTCTGGTGCTCAAACAGGTACTAAGAAAGATGCTAAGGTGGGTAAAGACGATAAGGTTCAATTAATTGCTGGCGAAAATATGACAGTCAACCAAAATGAACGAGACTTTACATTTACTCTTAACAAAGATCTTGTGAAGATGAACTCTGCCACATTCCTTGGTACAGGCACTAATAAAACTGTTATTACTGGTGATTCCATTACACAAACTGCGGGTACTCAAACGAATACATCTACTGCAGGTGGCAACACTGTAGCTGATGGTACTAAGTCCACAGAAACTACAGCTGCTGGTCAAGTGATTAAAGACGGTACTAAGACAAATACATCTACTGTTGATGAAAATACAATTGTAGATGGTACTAAGTCTAATAAATCTACTGTGGATGGTAATACGATTACAGATGGTACAAATACTACAGCAACAACATCTAGTTCTGTAACGGTTAAAGATAATGCTGGTAACAGTACAGCTATCACAAAAGACAACGTTACAACAGGTGTTGGTGGTAACAAAATTATTCTTGATGGTACAGCTGGTAAGGCTACGATTGGTTCTTCCATTGTGGATGGTGTAAACAACACATTCACTACAGGTGGTGCTAATGCTGTTAAGTTAGATGGTGCAGCCGGAACAATTAAGACTGGTACTGTAACAGTAACTGGTGGTACTACAAACAATATCACTGGTTTGTCTAACACAACCGTAACCGCAGCAGACTTTGCAACGAAAGGCCGTGCGGCTACAGAAGAACAATTAAAAGCTGTAGGCGAACAAACATGGCAAATCACGGCAGATAAAGATGCTACTACTTCTGGTGCTCAAACAGGTACTAAGAAGGATGCTAAGGTAGGTAAAGATGACAAAGTTCAATTGATTGCTGGCGAAAATATGACAGTAAATCAAAATGAACGAGACTTTACATTCACTCTTAACAAAGATCTTGTGAAGATGAATTCTGCTACATTCCTTGGTACAGGCAGTAATACAACAGTCATTACTGGCAACAGTATTACACAAACTGCGGGTACTCAAACGAATACATCTACTGCAGGTGGCAACACTGTAGCTGATGGTACTAAGTCCACAGAAACTACAGCAGATGGCCAAGTGATTAAAGATGGTACTAAGACAAATACATCTACTGTTGATGAAAATACAATTGTAGATGGTACTAAGTCTAATAAATCCACTGTGGATGGTAATACTATTACAGATGGTACAAATACCACTGAAACAACATCTAGTTCTGTAACTGTCAAAGACAATGCTGGTAACAGCACAGTTATCACAAAAGATAACATTACAACTGGTGTAGGTGCTAACAAAGTTACCATTGATGGTACAGCAGGTAAGGCTACGATTGGTTCCTCTGTTATTGATGGTGTAAATAACACATTCACGACAGGTGGCACTAATGCTGTTAAGTTAGATGGTGCAGCCGGCACAATTAAAACTGGTACTGTAACAGTAACTGGTGGTACAACCAACGATATCACTGGTTTGTCTAATACAACTGTAACTGGTGCGGATTTTGCAACAAAAGGCCGTGCAGCTACTGAAGAACAATTAAAAGCTGTAGGCGAACAAACATGGCAAATCACGGCAGATAAAGATGCTACTACTTCTGGTGCTCAAACAGGTACTAAGAAGGATGCTAAGGTAGGTAAAGATGACAAAGTTCAATTGATTGCTGGCGAAAACATGACAGTAAACCAAAATGAACGAGACTTTACATTCACTCTTAACAAAGATCTTGTGAAGATGAACTCTGCTACATTCCTTGGCACAGGTACAAATAAAACTGTTATTACTGGTGATTCCATTACACAAACTGCGGGTACTCAAACGAATACATCTACTGCAGGTGGCAACACTGTAGCTGATGGTACTAAGTCCACAGAAACTACAGCAGATGGTCAAGTGATTAAAGATGGTGCTAAGTCTAATAAATCTACTGTAGATAACAATGTAATTGATGATGGTAATGGCAATGTAAATACATCCAATGCTACATCAAATACGATTACAGATGGTACAAATACTACAGCAACAACATCTAGCTCTGTAACGGTTAAAGATAATGCTGGTAACAGTACAGTTATTACAAAAGACAACATTACAACTGGTGTTGGTGGTAACAAAATCACTCTTGATGGTACAGCTGGTAAGGCTACAGTTGGCGCCTCTGTAGTTGATGGTATAAACAACACATTCACAACTGGTGGTGCTAATGCTGTTAAGTTAGATGGTGTAGCCGGTACAATTAAAACTGGTACTGTAACAGTAACTGGAGGTACAACAAACGATATCACTGGATTGGCTAATACAACTGTAAACTCTGCAGATTTTGCAACAAAAGGCCGTGCGGCTACAGAAGAACAATTAAAAGCTGTAGGGGAACAAACATGGCAAATCACGGCAGATAAAGATGATACTACTTCTGGTGCTCAAACAGGTACTAAGAAAGATGCTAAGGTTGGTAAAGATGATAAAGTTCAATTGATTGCTGGCGAAAATATGACAGTAAACCAAAATGAACGAGACTTTACATTCACCCTTAACAAAGATCTTGTGAAGATGAACTCTGCTACATTCCTTGGTACAGGCAGTAATACAACAGTCATTACTGGCAACAGTATTACACAAACTGCGGGTACTCAAACGAATACATCTACAGCAGCTGGTAACACGATAGCAAATGGTACTAAATCTACAGAAACTACAGCAGATGGTCAAGTCATTAAAGATGGTGCTAAGTCTAATAAGTCCACTGTAGATAGTAATGTTATCGATGATGGTAATGGTAATGTAAATACATCCAATGCAACATCGAATACCATTACAGATGGTACAAATACATCTACTATAACTGCTGGTAAAGCCAACATTGGAAACATTGCTATTGATGGTGTGAACAATAAGATTACTATGGGGAATGGTGCAACTCCTGTTACACTAGATGGCGCTAATGGTCATTTGGATGGTTTAACTAATACAACATGGATTCCAGGTGTAACAAAAGCTACTACTGGCCGTGCTGCTACAGAAGATCAATTGCAACAAGTGTCTGATGCAGTAGGCGCTGGTTGGAAGGTGAATACTGGTACCGTTGCTGGTTCTAGCGGTGTATCTAATGGTGCTGCTTCTACAAAGGTATCCAGTGGTGAAGAAGTAAAACTTCAAGCTGGGGATAATCTTGTTATTGACCAAAATGGTAAAACAGTATCGTACTCTTTGAATAAAGACCTTACTAAGATGAATTCTGCAACCTTTGAAGCAACAGGCGGTAAAACAACTGTTATCAAAGGCGATAGCATTGTTCAAACAGATGGTGGTAAAACAAACACATCTAATGCAGCGGGTAACACGGTAGTAGATGGTAATAAATCCACTGCTACAACTGCAGCAGGTACTACTATCACTGATGGTGCTAAGACGAACACATCTACAGCTGATAAAAATGTAATTAATGATGGCGCAGGTAATACTAATGTATCCAATGCAACTAGTAATACATTGAAAAATGCAGCTGGTGATGAAACTAAGGCTGATGCTAAGGGGGTAACTGTTAAAGATGCTGCTGGCAACAATGCAACTTTCACTAAAGATGGCGTAACGATTACAAAAACTGGCAAAGATACGGTTTCCTTGACTAGCAATGGCCTCGATAATGGCAATAATAAGATTGTGAATGTGGCAGCTGGTGTGGCGAATACGGATGCAGTTAATGTTGGTCAGTTGAAAGAGTATGCTGCTAAGTCCACTACTGAATTGACTGCTAATAATGGTGAAACTGCAGGTAGTACGAAGGGCAATATTGTATTAACTAAGACGACTGCTGCCGATGGTCATACAATTTATGACAATAAGTTGAATGATAAAATTACCTTAGGGACAGATCCAACGAAGGCGGTTACAGTAGATGGTACTACTGGCACGGTAACCGGCTTAACTAATAAAACTTGGACACCAGGTTCTATCGTTTCTGGCCGTGCGGCTACAGAAGATCAATTAAAAGAGGCCGTAGCTGATTCTGGTTGGAAGGCTGCTGTTGATAAAGAGGGATCTGGTCAAAGCACTGTTGTAGGTACAAGCCCTGAAAAAATCAAGGCAGAAGAAACTGTTACTTTCAAAGCCGGCAATAACATGATGGTTACTCAAACAGGTAAATCTATCAGTTATGCGGTAAACCCTGAGCTTACAGACATGAAGTCTGCTACATTTAAGGCTGCAGCTGGCAATACAACGGTAACAAATGGTAATGGTATTACTATTACGCCTGGTAGTGCGAACCCTACAAATCCACATGCAGGACCTGTATCCTTAACGAAGGATGGCCTCAATAATGGTAATAACCAAATTAAAGGGGTTGCGCCTGGTACAGATCCAACAGATGCAGTGAATGTATCTCAATTAAATGCATCCAATGCAAATACTAGCCAAGCTATCAATCAAATAGCAGGTGAAGTACAACATGTTGGTGCTCATGCGGCGGCAATGGCAGCATTGAAACCTATTCAATACGATCCATTGGAACCAACACAAGTCATGGCCGGTGTAGGCAACTATCGCGGTGAAACTGCGGCAGCCCTTGGCCTTGCGCATTACACAAATGAAAACACTATGTTCAACGTAGGCGTTTCCGTTGGTGGTAACCATAATATGGTTAATGCTGGTGTAACTCATAAATTTGGTTACAGCCCAGAAAAGAAAAATATTCCAGATCGTTACAAAGCAGGCCCTATTAGCTCTGTGTATGTAATGCAAGATGAAGTCTCTAGCCTTAAAAAGGAAAATGCGGAACAAAAATATGTTATCGCTGATCAAGCGGCTCGTCTTACTACGTTAGAAGCTGAGAACGAACAACAACGTCGTGAATTGGCAGAAACGAAGAAGGGCTTAGATGATTTGAAAGCAGCGGTAGATAAATTGTTAGCATCCAAAGGCTAAGTACTATATGATTGATAATAAAAATCAACTTGTAAAGATATAATAATCTTGGAATAAAATAAAGAACCCTCTTAACTACGATACTTATACCCTGATAGGTATAAAACGTATGCAAGAGGGTTCTTTGCATTTTTGATATAAGTTATTATTTAAAATGCATAATATATGAATGACTTCTTATATGTTATATGATATAATACGGTAATATTATGGGAAGTTTAATATAATCTCTTGAGGGTTATTATGGGGACTCATTATGTTAACATCATTACAACGCTGGTTCTCAGTAGATACCATATTACCGATAAAGGATCGACTGGGGCCGGTAGATACTACAAAAAACTTATATAATAAATACTTAAAAATTGCTTGGCCTGCGACCTTGCAAGGACTCATGATGCAGTTGATGACTGCCATTGATTTGGCTATGGTAGGCTCCTTGGGTGCCTCTGCACTGGCTTCTGTAGGTATTATGGGACAACCAGAAATGGTTATGCTCGTCATTTGCCGGGCCTTATCGATTGCAGTCACCGCAATTATTGCGCGCCGTCATGGTGAAGGTGATGTAGATGGCATGAATGCAGTGCTCAAGCAATCCATACTACTGAACTTTTTAATTTATATTCCATTGCTCGCTATGTGCTTATTTAATTTAGAGCATATTTTGCGATTTACCGGCGCAGAGGACGGGTATATTGAAACGGCTGTTTGGTATGGTCGGTTCATTGTCATGAGCCTTGTATTTCAGTCCTTTAGCCAAATTGTAGGGGGCGCTCTCATCGGCTATGGTAATACAAAGGTTATCTTCAAATCCAATGTGGTAGGGAATATATTAAATACGATTATGAATTTCTTCTTAATCTATGGTATTGCCTTTTTCCCAGAATTTGGTGTCATGGGGGCCGGTATTTCGACGCTCATCAGTAGTGCCGTTATCGCAGCATTGCTATTGCGGGCTATTTCGCAACATACCAAGACTGGTCTAACCTTATTGCATCCGTCAAAATGGCGCTTTGAGCGTTCCGTACTTCATACGATATTCCACGTAGGAGGTAGCTCTTTAGGGGAGCAGTTCTTTGAACGTTTTGGTATGTATACATATACCATGATTGTGGCATCCCTTGGTGCCGTACCGTTGGCTGCACATTATGTGTGTATGAATTTGATGGATATATTCTATTACTTCGCCATGGGCCTTGGCTTTGCCGGTGCTTCTCATACGGGGCAAAACTTAGGACATAAACGGCCGGATTTAGCGAAGGCTTTTGGTCGTATCGGTGCTCGCATGGGGTTATTTGTGGGGTTCGTTAGCAGTCTCATTTTTATTAGTGCCGGTCATTTGCTGGTACAAGTCTATACTCGTGAAAGCGAGGTTGTCACATTAGCTACGGCATTGATGGGCATTATGGCTATTGCTGCCTTTCCTCAAGCACTACAACAGGTCTTTGCAGGCGTGTTGAAAGGTGCAGGTGATACCTTCTATATCATGAATTATTCATTAATTAGTGTTGCTGTTATTCGCCCAATCATTACCTATATACTATGTATTACATTGGGCCTTGGTCTATATGGGGCATGGATTTCTCTATGCTTAGATCAATCGCTACGTTTAGTTTGTGCGTATATCCGATTCATAGGTGGCTCATGGCAACATAAGGTGGTATAGATATATTGAAACTTTTAAAATAGTTTATGAAAGTTTTATGAAAAGATTCTTGATTAGAAATTGGGAATAGTATACAATATAGATGTGGAATAAATGACACGTTGGGGAACGTGTTGTTTGTAAAAATCATCAATTTCACGTATATATGTAAGGGATATATAGAATTTCATTTAAAGAACCCGGTAAGCATCGATGCCTACTGGGTTCTTTGTTTTTATAAATCGGCTAAAATTCTTTAAAATTTAATCAGTTGCTCAACCGTTGCTCAACCTTCATGCCTTTTGATAACATCCTTCACAGATAATATCGCCTCGCCATGCGGTATTTGGTTAACAACGGATATCAATTCATCGACGTCTCTATGAATATACACCTGATTCGTAACATCTTTATGCGAATGCCCCATTAGCGTTTTTGTCATAGCATCGGACGTGCCTATCTGTGTAAGAAGAGTGGCGAATGTATGTCTCCCGTCATGGGGCAAATGCCCGGGTACTTTCATTTTTAAATACCGGCTGAGCGCCATTTGTATGTTTTTAGGCGTGGATGTCGGAAGCATATACTCTCCGTGCTCGAATCGACTCGCGCTGTACCATTTTCTTATAAATGGCATAATACAATTGGCTATCGGTATGATGCGGTTTTTACTCGCATCCGTTTTAATACCGCCAATCATATAGCGTTCCTTTATATGCACATCAGCAAATTTTATTGACTTAATTTCGCCAGGTCGCATGCCTGTGTATATTAAGCATAACATGATTCTTGCATATTCATCTGTATTCGATAATTGCCATAAATCATAAATCTCTGCCGGTAAAAATGGCTTATGTAAAGTTGACTTTTCTTTTGCGGGCAACGTGACTAGGCTAGCGTAGTTTTTGTCAACAATGTCATTTCGTATGGCTGCCAGAAAACATCCGTTCATGGCTGTTTTAATCTGCGCTAACGCAGGCCCGCTCATGTGGCTATGATCATCAATAATTGCTTGTAGATGGGCTAATCTAATATTTTTAATGGGGATATTCATAAGATGTAGCATTTTCTTTTTATTGTGAGGGTAACCGCCTTTGTCTAGTTGTACCCCTTTGCGCATCTTATCTTCGATCATCCATTCCCAACATTGGCCAAAGGTAGTATCCTTGACTTCATATTGCGGAGCATTAGCATCATAAGCCGATAATGCATTATGTGCTTCCTTTTGCGTTGCAAAGGTGCCTATGGATTTCCGTAAGGGTTTACCCTCAGAATTGTATCCAAGAGTCACCACGGCTCGATATGGCTTACGTAGAGCCTTATGTTTCATCTTATACACGGTGCCAGTACCATTGGCGCGTTTCATGGCCATAATTACATACCTCCTAAAATACCCCTATCTGAGTAGTATCGGATAGGGGCTTTACGTTTATTAATCACTTGTCTTATAGACTAATTTATTTTCTTTATCCATAAGTTCTGCTAATTTATCAGTGGTAATAGGTATTTCAATTTTATCGCCATTTCCATTAATAAATTTAATAGTATACGGTGGGTTCATAATTATTTGTTTAGGTATTGCATAGTAGACAAGGGCATAGCTATGCGGCATCATATCATAGATTTTGGTATTCATCGCTACTGGGATTATATACTGATTGTCCTTTTCTATAAGTAATCGTTGTGATGGTAGTTGAGGCATTACTGTACCGGCTAATGGATTCTTTAGATGAAGTGCATATGTAGCTATGTATACATAATCATTACTGTTTAGTATGGCTTTCTTAAAAGATTCGTCTGGAAAAATCAGACGATCGTCTTTGGAATATGATACATATTTAGTGATTGTAGCTGGGGTAATTAATACCGCGGCGCCACCAGCTCCACTCCGAAGTTCAACTCCATAATTAATTGGGCTTTCAAGTTTACGATCAGTTTTATAATTTTGCCCGGTGCTCCAGATTTTATCATACGTTTCTGGGGTTACATCAATAAATTGTGCAAATGAAGAACTAGCAACTGTTGCAAATAATGCCGCGATAGATAAAATTTTATAGAATTTCATTGTTTATCTCCCTTATTAATCTCCCATATTAATCTCTTACAAAGTCACATTGTACATAACAACCTTACCAATCAGGTATAAGTCATCTGTATTCTCGTAACTAAATATGATGTCCCGAAATGCCATATCCGAGCTATCAGGTTTAAATACAAATTCTTTATGTTGTTTATCATTGTAGAATCTTTTAACTGTATAATCCCCTCCATTCTTAATAACTACAATATCTCCGTCATGGATATCTGGCAGTTCTATATTTCTTAATACGGCGATAATAGCGCCGTTTTGGATAACGTTGTTCATGCTTTCACCGTTAACCGGCATAAGTATAATATTCTTATTGCCTGCGTAACGACCCATCATGAAATCAGGGACAGATATAGTAGGCATGAAGTTAATGGCGTCTATCGTGGTTAACGCGCCCGCTGATACAGATGCAGGTACGTATTTGTAATTGTTGAGGTGAACCATATCTATAAACGCATCAGATTCTGCGTCAAAACGGCTGGCTGATTCGAACTGTTCAAATTTGTCTGAATCGCCGTTAAACACGCTCGGGATATATTCATCATACATGTCGTTATCCTTATAAAACTGGGACAAACTTTTACCATATACATCGCATAATTTTTTGAGTAAAAACAAATTAATGGGCTCTATCTCTGCCTCATAATCCTCAAGGTCTTTCTTGGGGATTTTTGTTATTTTTGACAGGTCCGAAAGGGATAAACCTGAGTTCACTCTTTCATTGATTAGCGCCCCCGGGATGCGGTCATCGGCTATCAAGTCCGAATCTGTTAGGTAATCAACAGTAACATCATAACGTTCCGCGATGCGCTTTAGCAAATCCAAAGGAATTTGTCTCTTTTCAGATTCATAATTACTTAATGTATTTTGAGCAACACCTAAGTCTTCGGCGAACTGTAGTTGACTAAGCCCTAACATGTGGCGTAATTGTCTTAATTTCATAAGTCTTCCTCCTTAAAAGTCTCCCTGCTTACACAATATCACATATAGCGATATTTTTCAAATATATTGTTGACGATAATCTCAAATTGAGATATACTAATATCACAAATTGAGATATTTTAGATGTAAAGGGAGGTGATTGGATGAGACAGTACTTGATTGATGCCAGAAATAAAAAAGGGCTCACCCAGGTTGAGGCGGCAAGTAAGCTTTTTATGTCTCAAAATTATTTATCAAATTTAGAGACTGGCAAAAGACAGAAAAGCCTTAGCGTGGCAACTTTAAAGGCGTTCTCAAAAGTTTATCAGATTCCGTTGGCTGATTTAATCGCATCAGAATCTGCATATGGAAATACCTAATAGGTAACGAAATTAAAAGAAAGGGGATACTATGAAAATTCAAATGACTGTTACCACGAGTAATATGCAGGTAGTTAAAAGTGTTGTGGAGGAAGTTAAAAAGATAGAGCAAGAGCAACAAGTGGATATTGCCCTTACTCTAGATGTACAGATTAGAAATCTAAAACCATGGTTGAATTAGAAACTATTTAGACATTTCTAACTCTACTAATTTTTTGTAAATGATCTCAATAAATGCGGCGCACTCTTCGCCAGATATTTCCTGAGGACCTCTGTAGTACTCAGTGAAAATGGCCTTTGAGAAGTCTACAGATTCAGAAATTAGTTTAGCTTTCCGATCAGGTGTAAGAATCATTATAATCACCTCCCTTCTAAGGTGATTATAACAAATTAAAAAGAAACGAGGGGCAGTAAATGACAGACATGGAAATTTTGTATAACGCCTACCGTGATAGCGGGCTGCAGACCAACGAGGAAATGGAAAATTTACTCGGATGGACGAACGGTAAGATTAGAACCATGAAAGCCCGACTAAAGGCGAGGGGCCTTATCGACTATGAGTTCGGCAAGCCAGTTACGATTTTAAAGCCGTATCGAGAAGATGTGGAGAAACCAGAAAGCTTCAAAGCAGCTATATACCGAGAGATGCTAGAAGTTTATATGGATGATTTCCGTAATCAAGATACCTTTAAAGATCGTTTACAAGTAGGCCAAGAAATCAGAATGATTTTGAAGGCTATATGAAAAGGAGATGCAGGCATGAAGCAAAAGCAATTTACAACAAGAATGTACGGCGATGCCATACTTGAACGATTAGACACGTTAGGCATGTCAAAAGCAGATTTAGCTGAATCAGCAGAGATTTCAAGGTCAACATTGAATCGTGCAATTGAAGGGCGTTCAGTTCACATGGGTACAATCGTTGCTATTTGTCACGCTCTCGGAGTTGAGTCCGTCGAGGATACGGACTTTTGGGAGACGGATTATTACAATCCGAAAATTGACGCTATTTAGAATAAGAAGGAGGGGCAGTGCATATGATTAGAAAAGTGATTTCAGTCGCCCAGATGTCGACTGTGCTCGGTGTTAGCCTAACAGCTATCCGGGAGGGCATCGCAAGAGATAGATTTCCATTTGCCTACGCCTGGCAGTCGCCAGGTAAGAAATCCCGTAGCTTTGTCATCGATAAAGAGGGATTTAGAACATTCCTTGTCCATTCGCTAGGCTGGGATGTGAAAGTAGTTGATGCGGAGTTTAAATCCGCTGGAATTCATTAGGAGGAATTAATCATGACATGGATTGATGCAGGAATGCATTTGAGCTTAGCTGCAGCAGCAGTAGCATCTATTTTATCAATGGTGACGATATAAAGGAGATCAATTTATGGGTTATATGTTAATTGGTACGTTTTTAGTCGCAGGTTCTATGGGAGCCTTAGAACTCGACCAAATTGGATGGGAACAGTTCATATTGCAATCGTTAATCGGACTGGTTATATCCCTATACGGATTTAAAAAAGATATGGCAGAAGTTGACGCAGAAGAGCAGGAAGATGTCACATACATCCCAAGAGTGAGAACTCACGGTGATTATTGTAAAAACCCTTATTACAACTAAAGGAGACAGAAAATGACAAAACCTTATATCAGTAAACAAAAAGTAAGGGACTTCGTATCTCGTGTCAGTTGTGACAAAACCGATGCAATTGAAAAAGAATACGAAGCTTTATTGACTCAAGAAATTAAATCGTTAGATGCTTTTAAGCATTTAGAAGATGCTCTATCCGGAGCACGGAAAGCTGCTAGAGAAATTAAACAAGCGGGGTTTGGTGATAGCGTTTTGGCTAGTATTCCGACTTCGGAATTTTTAATCGATCGCATGATTAGTCGATGTAAGAGCTTCTATAATGAACCACCAAAAACATGGGCTTCAATTTGTGAACTATTAAAGCCATTCGTGGAACGACTAGCAAAAGTACGTAATGCTAGACAAAGTGCTTACAGTATTATTGATGAATCACAAACAGGTAGAGCTGCTGCGGATGCGTTAAAAGAAGCAGGCTTAGATTATTACACATGGGAAGCTAGAAAGCCTGAGATGGTGCTTGATTTAAGCGCTTTGAAAGGTGGTGATTAAATTGCGAGACTGTAGCAAATGTTCAAAACGAGATTATTGCATTCCTGATGAATGTGAGGATTTGGGCATAAAAAATGAGCCTGATGATGCGGCAACATCAACAAGCTCAAATTAGAAAAATATCCATTTAAAGTATACCACAGAAAGGACATATTATGGAATTCTTATTAGTTACTTACGATACTAGCGATTATTACTGGCCAAATAATACGCCAGCTCATGACTATGATGAATTTTGGTTTAGATATTACGAATCCGATACAAACGTTCCAATCGATAATATTGGTGTTGGTGATTGGGTGGTTGTTAAATCAAGAAACGGCTTAGGCATTGCTCGTGTTTTGAAAAAGGCAAAAGACCTTGATACTGTTCGGATGCAAGGTTTCAAAGGAAATGTAGTTAAACAGGTCATTGCAGTTATCGATACTTCTAAATGCGATAAACGTGAAAGCGATCGAGCTAAATTGGAGGACATAGAAAAGAAACTCGAACAAAAGGCTAAGAACGCTGAGCGCTTGACTATGTATCGATTACTTGCAAAAGATAACCCAGAATTCTCGGCATTACTTACTGAGTATGAATCTGTAAAGGCGTCTGTCAATGAATTATAACGCTTTCATCAACTCCAAGTCTAAAATGTCGGAATCTCATGGATTTGATATTGATACAGATATGCTAAACAAACACCTATTTGACTTTCAACGAGATATCGTTAAGTGGGCTTTGGCAAAAGGTAAAGCTGCCATATTCGCGGATTGCGGATTAGGTAAAACTTTAATGCAGCTGTCCTGGGCGTATGAGATTTATTTACATACAGGCGGATCAGTACTCATATTAGCGCCACTAGCTGTGGCCGCTCAAACACAGTCCGAGGGTGAACGTTTCGATATTCCTGTGACTATATGCGAATCCGATGATGACATTGTACCAGGCGTTAATATTACGAATTACGAGAAATTGGGCCGATTTAATACCGATAATCTGATAGGTGTCGTGCTTGATGAATCGAGTATCCTAAAGTCATTTACTGGTAAAGTACGTACGGATTTAATAAATCGATTCAGTAATACACCATATCGGCTGGCGTGTACAGCAACACCTGCTCCAAATGACTATATGGAGCTTGGCAATCATGCGGAGTTCCTCGGTATTATGAGCCGTAATGAGATGCTATCCATGTATTTCACGCACGATGGTAGTGATACCGCTAAATGGCGATTAAAAGGCCATGCAGAGAATACCTTTTGGGAGTGGATGGCGTCATGGGCAGTAGTGCTAGATAATCCGGCATCCCTGGGTTATGAAGATGATGGTTACGAATTGCCTGATTTACACGTACATGAAATTGTTGTTGATAAAACAGGTGAGGATGTCCCTACTTTATCCTTACTGGAACGCCGCAGGGCTCGCAAAGCATCTCTTGAATCAAGATGTAGAGCAGCAGCTGATTTAGTCAATGCATCTAATGAGCAATGGCTAGTGTGGTGCGACCTTAATGATGAATCGACCACTTTGAAAGAAATGATTGATCTCGCAGAGGATGTCAAAGGTAGTGATAAGGCAACTCGAAAACAGGGCATGATGTTAGGTTTTGGTTCTGGATTCCTAAAATGTTTGGTAACAAAGCCAAGTATCGCCGGATTCGGAATGAACTGGCAAAACTGCCACAATATGATATTTGTTGGGCTATCCGATAGTTATGAACAGTATTATCAAGCACTTCGCCGATGCTGGCGATTTGGCCAGAAGCATGAGGTGAACGCATATATCGTAATCTCCGAAAAGGAGGGCGCGGTTAAAGCAAACATCGAACGTAAGGAAGCGGATGCTATAAAAATGAGGGACGCTATGATTGCGCTTACTCGTGACGCTGTTCGTACTGAATTATCTAAAACTAGACGGGAATCAACGGAATACAATCCGTGTGTGCCGATGGTGTTACCTAACTGGGCAGAAATGAGGGCTGTTATATGACTAAAGTTTACGTAAGCCATCCATTCGGAGGGCTGGCTAAAAACAAAAAGAATGCTGACTCTGTATTAAAGTGGCTGCAGGACGATATGGGTGTATTTCCGATAAAGGAACCTTTTGGCAGTGATACGCATAATATATTCCTATCACCTATACATATGTTTGGGCATTTATATAACAAGGTTGATTATGATACCGGCATAGGCTGGTGTATTGACCTTCTAAGTGGTTGCGATGCAATCGTACTGTGCAACGGATGGGAGAACTCAACCGGGTGCAATTTGGAGCTAGCTTATGCTAAGGATCATAACATAAGAGTCCTCCACATCAATGAATTAAAAGCAGCTAAATCAATTAGATTAGCCGTTGATGCAGGCATGAATAAAGGAGTAGCCGCTTTTTTTGGATTTGCAATGCTGCATACGCTAAATAAGAAAGCAAAGGAGGACCTACAACGTGAACGTGCTAAATCAGTTAATTGAGTCCCGATTTGCAATTTATAACGGCGACTCAGTAGAAGTGCTGAAAGGGCTACCTGATGATAGCGTTCATTACTCTATATTTAGCCCTCCATTTAGTAGCTTGTATGTTTACTCTAATTCTGATAGGGATATGGGCAACTCATCTACTGATAGCGAGTTTTGGCAGCACTTCAAGTATTTAATTACTGAATTACATCGTGTAATAATGCCAGGGCGATTAGTATCGGTCCATTGTATGGATTTACCACTCACGAAATCCAGGGACGGTGTTATTGGAATGAAAGACTTTCCTGGTGACATTATTCGAGCCTTTCAGGATGCTGGATTCGTGATGCATTCCCGAGTCACGATTTGGAAAGACCCTCTCATTGAGGCTACTCGGACAAAGGCTCTAGGGCTTTTACATAAGCAAATTGTAAAAGATTCTGCCATGTGCCGTATGGGGGCGCCTGATTACATCGTAACGTTGCGTAAACCTGGCGACAATCCGGAGCCCATCGCGCATCCAGAAGGGTTTACACAGTTTTTCGGTCAAGAGGAACCTGAGGGCGTTAAAGGAATTGAACGACCAGCGCCGGATCCAGAGTTGTTTGATAAAAAGCAAAAATACAATACGGAGCCTATGTATAGCCACCAGGTATGGCGCCGATATGCTAATCCTGTATGGGCTGACATCCGCCAAACACATACGCTGAATTATAAAGCAGCTCGTGATAATAAGGACGAACGTCACATTTGTCCATTACAGCTAGATACTGTGGCTCGATGCATCGAATTGTGGAGTAATCCGAATGATATCGTACTTGATCCGTTTGCCGGTATCGGTACTGTACCAGTTATGGCACTTCGTATGGGTCGTAGGGCTTTAGGGTTTGAGTTAAAAGAATCGTATTACAACCAATCAATTATTAATATTCAGGAGGATTTAAACAATGATTAAAGTTGAAGTTCAAGGAGTTAATGTACTAGATGTATATAACCAGCTAAAAGCTGTGTTAAATCAATTCAGAAGTTTTGTAGATAACGACAGAGCAATGGATGATAAAGCCCCTGGCATAGTAGATACAGTGGTATCCACAGTAGCAGCACCGTCCATGTGTGTATCTAATCTATCTCCGCAAGATGCAAATCAAGTTGTACCTACTACAACAGTAGCTGTGCAACCAAACTCCGTATCCATGACGGCACCTAATGCAGCTGTACAAGTTACTCCTACTCAAGTAGCCATTACAGCACCAACTGTCAACGTGGCAACTGATACCCCGGTACAAACAGTTACGGCACCTGTGCAAACACCTGTTACCGCTCCAGTATCTCAGGAAGTTAAGAAGTATACATTGCCTGAAATTCAAGCGGCGCTTGCACCATTACTTGACGCAGGGAAAGCTGTAGAATTGCAACAATTAATGGCACAATTCGGTGTTCAATACTTGGGTGAAGTACCTGAGGACAGATACCCTGAATTAGTAAATGCAATTAGAGGATTGGGGGCAAGAATCTAATGGCACCTCGATCACATGCATTATTAAACGCATCGGGGTCGCACCGCTGGCTGAATTGTACAGCCGCCCCTCTCCTAGAGGAGAACTTTCCCGATAGTACATCTGTGTATGCAAAGGAAGGAACCCTGGCACACGAACTGTGTGAGTTAAAACTACAGAAGTATACCACGGCCATGGCTAAATCCACATACACTCGCAAGTTCAACAAAATCAAAAAAGATGAGTTGTGGCAACCAGAAATGGACGATACCTCGGAAACATACCTTGAATATGTCAAAGGTGTTATGTTAGGTTGCGCAGCAACTCCAGTAGTAGCCATTGAAAAACGCGTTGACTTTAGCCGTTATGTACCCGATGGATTTGGCACGGCCGACTGTATCGTCCTATCCGGCGACACCTTGCACATCGTTGATTATAAGCACGGAAAAGGGGTAGTCGTTGATGCGGAACACAATCCGCAAATGATGTTATACGCCCTCGGTGCGATTGACGCATATAGATTACTATATATGTTCAATACAGTCAAAATGACTATCGTACAGCCCCGTGTTAATAACATCAGCGAATGGGAAATCCCTACGGCAGAACTACTGGAGTGGGGTAATACCTTCGTCAAACCTCGCGCAGATGAGGCTATGTCTGGTAACGGTAAATTTGAACCCGGTGACTGGTGCAGATTCTGCAGGGCAAAACAACAGTGCAAAGCCCGATATGATGCAAACGACTCATTGTACAGTGCGCTAGTTGCTAATCATGATCCTCGGCTTATCTCGATGACAGAACTCGGTGAATACCTTCGTCGGGGGAAAGACGTCGCTGCTTGGCTCGAAGATATGAAAGACTACGCACTCACTGAATCTCTTATTGGGGTGACAGTCCCTGGCTGGAAAGCCGTAGAGGGTCGTGGTAGTCGGGCATTTCAAGACACCGATGCTGCTATTGATACTTTAATTAAAGCTGGCATCGATGAAAGCATTCTGTATGAACGTAAGACATTAACATTGGCACAGATGGAAAAGACCATCGGTAAAACCCAATTTAATGATATGGTAGGCGACATGATAGTTAAGAAAGCAGGCAAGCCTACCCTAGTTGAGGAATCCGATAAGCGCCCTCGGATTACCAATCAACCTACTGCGGCGCAAATATTTAATATATCTAATGATAATAATGGAGGTAATTAATTATGTCATTCGTTCCACAACCAACTGAAGTATTATTGCAAAATGTTCGTGTATCCTATTGTCACCTATTAGAACCTTGGGCTAATTCCACACAGCCTGGTGCTAAACCTAGATATTCAGCTACTATTCTATTACCTAAAACTGATGTAGCTCAACACCAAGCTCTCATGAATGCTATCGAAGCTGCTATCCAATCAGCTCGTACTAAATTCGGCGCACGTGTTCCGGCACAGCCAAAAGTACCAATTCATGACGGTGATGGATACACACAATCCGGGAAGGAGTTTGGTCCTGAATGTAAAGGTCATTGGGTATTTACAGCAGCGCAAGATGCTAGCTATAAAGTTGAAGTAGTAGATCTTCAAGGTAACCCTCTTACAAATCCTACGCAAGTATACTCCGGCATGTATGTCAATGTACTCGTTCGATTCTTCTTCTACTCCAATCAATCCACTGGTATCGGATGTGGTTTGGGCCCGGTTCAAAAAGTACGCGATGGTGAAGCATTGGGCAGCATGCCTGTTGCAGCATCCTCTGTATTTGGTGCACCTCAAGGTAGTGCGGCTAATGTTTATACCGGTGCTCCAGTAGCAGCAGGTCAACCTGTGCAACAACAAGCAGCTCAACAGGGTTATGTACAACCGGCATATGCTACGACACCTCAGCAATCTGTACAACAAGCTCCTGTAGGGATTAACCCTGTAACTGGTCAACCTTACTAATAGGTGCCTGATATGAGGCATCTAAGTATTGATATAGAAACATATTCATCGACCGATATCTCATTCGGAGTGTACAAATATACTGAATCGCCTGATTTCACCATATTACTATTTGCGTATTCCTACGACTTTGGTCCTGTTGAAGTTGTAGATTTAGCGCAGGGAGGAGTAATTCCTGACAATGTAATTCGTGATTTATTAAACCCAGATGTAATCAAGCACGCTTACAATGCACAATTTGAAATTACGTGTCTAAATCGTGCAGGGTTACTCACATCTGTTGATCAGTGGCAGTGTACGATGATTCACGGTGCCTACTTGGGATATCCTATGGGCCTAGCATTACTCGGCAAGGCCCTGGGGTTACCTCAGGATAAGAAAAAGGACACATCAGGGAAAGCACTTATCAAGTACTTTTGTACACCGTGTAAGCCTACCAAACGAAATGGTGGCCGTACACGTAATCTACCTAGACACGATACGGATAAATGGAATGCTTTTATCGAGTACAACCGCCAGGACGTTGTGACTGAGATGGAATGTTATCACAGATTAGCCTCATTCCCTGTGCCTGATGATACGTGGAAAGATTGGTATCTTGATATCCAAATCAATAGTAGAGGGGTGCGCATCGACCATGAATTGGTTGAGGGTGCACTATACATTGATGAGGAAAATCGAGAAATGTTGATGAATGAGGCTTACCAAATCACGGGGCTTAGCAACCCTAATAGCCGAAACCAATTGCTTGATTGGCTAAACAATAATACTAATGTCAGTCTTGAGAAGTTAACTAAGGACACTGTGGCTGATGCTCTGATGGATGCTGATGACGTTGCCGCAAAAGTGCTTATGATTCGTAAAAAGCTAGCTAAGTCATCGGTATCTAAATATACGATGACTGATAGTGCTATGGGCGCTGATCTTCGTCTCAGAGGAACATTGCAATTCTATGGTGCTAACCGTACCGGACGCTGGGCGGGCCGTCTTATCCAGGTGCAGAACCTGCCAAGAAATTACATCGAGAACCTCGACACGGCTCGGCATCTCGTTAAAACCAAAAACCGTCAAGGGTTAGAACTTCTATACGGCGATGTATCGGATACGCTATCTCAATTAATTCGCACCTCAATTATTGCTGAAAAGGACAATACATTATGTGTGGCAGACTTCTCGGCCATTGAGGCTCGTGTTATCGCCTGGTTATCGGGAGAAAATTGGCGGCAGCGAGTATTCGCTGAGGGCGGAGACATATACTGTGCTTCTGCATCATCGATGTTTGGTGTTCCTGTTGTTAAGCATGGCGAGAATGGGCATCTTAGACAAAAGGGCAAAGTCGCTGAATTGGCACTTGGCTATCAAGGCGGAGTGAATGCATTAAAAGCCATGGGAGCTCTTGATATGGGACTCCATGAGGAGGAATTACCTGAAATCGTAAATTTATGGCGCAACGCATCGCCTAGAATACGAGATTTGTGGTATGCCGTTGAGAATGCGGCCGTGTACACCGTTACTACCGGGAATCCTATAGGCCTTGACCACGGCATTATGTTCCGTTTGGAAATTGATCCAATATACGGTTACCGTTATTTGACGATTGAGTTACCGAGTGGACGTAAACTATTTTATCCTAGCCCAAGCATTAAGCAGAATGCGTTCGGTAAGGATGCTGTACATTTTAAGACTAAAGTAAACGCTGCATGGGCTACTGAAAGCACCTATGGAGGCAAATTAGTCGAAAACATCACACAAGCAGTCGCTCGCGATTGTTTAGCGTTAACGTTACGCCGATTGGAGAATGCAGGATATCAAATTATCATGCACATACATGATGAAGCTGTACTTGAAATCAACAAGGAGAATGCAGAATCTACGTTAAATGATGTTAACGCTATATTCTCAATTGACATACCTTGGGCAGATGGACTGCTATTATCATCAGCGGGTTTTACTAACAGCTATTATATGAAAGATTAGGAGGGGATACACTTGCAAAACGATAAACTGATTACCATCAGTATCGGTGCGAGTCGCACATCAAAGCAATGGACCCGTACGGAGATGATGTGGTCCGAGTTTTGTGAACGCCTCAAAATCCCCGTTCGTACAACAGAAACCGTGGACGAATACCACAGATTGCCAAAATCCGAGAAAAGCAAGCTAAAGGACATAGGCGGCTTTGTTGGTGGTACTTTAAACGGTCTACAACGTAAAGCTATTAACGTGTCTGGGCGTGATTTGATTACTCTTGATATGGATGCCATATCGCCTGGGGAAACTGAGAATGTCGCTCGCACGATTGACAGCCTAGGCATGGCTTATGTCATCTACTCAACCCGTTCTCATACGGTGCATCGTCCACGGTTACGTGTTATTGTCCCTACTGATAGAACGATGACACCTGATGAGTATGAGCCTATTGCTCGTAAGCTGGCGGAGCTCATCGGCATTGGTATGATGGATGGAACTACGTTCGAAGCTTCTCGGCTCATGTATTGGCCATCATGCCCGAACGATGCGCAATATGTATATTACGTAGGCGATAAGGCATTCTTATCTGCTGACGGTATGCTCGGCCAATACACTGATTGGCGAGATGTGCGTTCTTGGCCACAAGTACCAGGTAAGGAAGCATCTCAGCATGAAAAGCAGCTACTTGCAAAGCAAGCTGATCCGAGAGAAAAACCAGGTATCGTAGGTGCCTTTTGTCGAATATATGGTATCCGTGAGGCGATTGATAAATTCATACCTCATGCATATGTCGATGTTGACGGCAGCGAGGACCGCTTAACGTTTGTTACTGGCTCAACGGTAGCCGGGGCGGTTATCTATGATGACGATACATTTCTGTTCAGTCACCATAATACTGACCCGTGCAGTGGTCAATTGGTTAATGCCTTTGACCTTATCCGGCTGCATAAGTTCCACAGCTTAGACGAGACGGCTAAGGATGGGACACCTGGGCACAAACTGCCATCTTACATGGCTATGTCTAAACTAGCTATGCAAGATACGGTAGTCGTTAATGAACTCAACATGGCTCGCGCCCGAGAATCGGCATCAAATGTATTTGCTGATATTATTACGGATGTATCGGCTCACGCTGAGACATCCGACCTCGACCCTAATGCGTTAACGAACGTCGACTGGATGAAAAGTTCGACTTTAAAGTACGACGAGAATGGTCGACCTAAGAACACGCTAGATAACATGCTTAAAATCATGCACCATGATCCGGCGCTTGTCGGTAGACTTGCCTATGATAGATTTGGTTCGAGATACGTGGCAAAAGGAGCCCTACCATGGAACCCAACACCAGGACTTCGCATATGGACAGACGCAGATGATGCGGGCTTACGGTGGTACCTAGAAAATAAATATGATATCACCGGCAAAGATAAAATCATGGATGCCCTCATTATGTGTGCTGAGCAAAATGGATTTAATGAAGTACTAGATTACCTTAACGGGTTATCCTGGGACGGCATCGCCCGATTAGATACCATATTCATCGACTACTTAGGGGCTGAGGATAATGTATATATCCGTGCAGCCGCTAGAAAGTCATTTACGGCGGCAGTAGCGCGAGCGTTTGAGCCTGGATGTAAGTATGACACGATGCCAATTCTTATCGGCGGTCAAGGTATCGGTAAAAGTACTCTTATCCGCACGATGGGCAAGAAGTGGTACGCTGATGGCTTAAATACCTTTGAGGGTAAAGAAGCTGCAGAAGGCATTCAAGGTAAATGGATTATAGAAGCTGGTGAAATGGCTGGGTATTCGAGGGCTGAAGAAAATGCATCTAAGCAATTCCTAAGTCGTCAAGTAGATGTATTTCGTCAAGCCTATGGCCGACGTACACAAGAGTATCCACGGCAGTGTGTATTCTTTGGTAGTACGAATCAATATGAATTCCTAAAAGATATTACAGGTAATCGCCGATTTTGGCCTATTGATCTTGAGATGACGACTCCACGAAAGAATATATTCGTTAATCTTCCGGGGGAAGTAGACCAGTTATGGGCGGAGGCTTTGTATCGGTATAAAAGCGGGGAAAGCCTCATTATCGAGGATGACCCGAACGTACTAAAACTGGCTAATGCGGCTAGAGAGGCGCACATGGAATCAAATACCAAAGCAGGACTGATTAATGAGTTTTTATTAATCAAAGTGCCTTTAAATTGGAATGTGATGAGTCGGAGCGCCAGGAGGACGTATCTTAGCATGAATGCTAAGCCTGCCGAGGGTCAAGAGTTAGTATATCGTGACCGTATTTGTGCGGCAGAGGTATGGTGGGAATGTTTCGGTAACGACCCAAGTCGCATGAAGAAGATTGAGACCAGGGAAATTAATCAAATACTGGCGGACTCCCCATATACAATGGGCGGAAGTCAGTTGATGAGATTTGGTGAATATGGGCATCAAAGAGGGTTCAGAATCAACGAGTCAAAACTGAAATTATAGTGTTAACATTCTCAATTAAGCGTTAACATTCTCAGTATTTTTGTTAACATTAGAATGTTAACGAATTCGGAGAATGTTAACGTACTATGTTAACGCATAAAGTCAGTATTTATCTATATTCATATAGGTTGGTTAACATTGTTAACATTATATACTGGTAAATATCAAAACAAAGAGTTTTAAGAAAAAATACGCCCTTTACAGCCTTAATTTGAACCCTCATATACGCGTATGTAAACATGTTAACGTTTAAAAAATTCAGAGGTGAGAAATGTTAGAAAAGGATATCGAGAGAAAATTAGTTGCAGGCGTCAAACGCGCGGGAGGTAAAGCGTATAAGTTTGTATCCCCTGGTAATGTCGGTGTGCCTGATCGTATCGTCATATGGCCGAACGGCGTTATTCATTTCGTAGAGTTGAAGACGTCCAAAGGCGTACTTTCGCGGTTGCAGGGTGTCCAAGCCCGTGAACTTCAAAAGCTAAATCAAAAAGTATTTGTGTTAAAAGGTGATGATGCCGTGTCTGGTTATCTGGAACAATTCACAGAAGAATTCGGGGTGAAATCGTAATGCAGTTTAATCCGCATGCGTATCAACGATATTGTATCGACAAGACCGTTAATCAAGATAAGATAGGGTTATTCCTGGATATGGGTTTAGGGAAAACGATTATCACGTTATCAGCCATATACGAATTGAAGTACTCTAGATTTGCCATCCGTAAAGTGCTAATCATAGCGCCTAAGAAAGTAGCGGAGGCTACATGGCAACGAGAAGCGCGAAAATGGGACGGTGTAGGTATATTAAGGATATCTACTGTATTAGGCAGCTTGAAAAAGCGTATTAAGGCTTTAAACACACCTGCTGACATCTACATCATCAATCGAGAGAATGTAACGTGGTTAGTTGATTACTACAAGAATGCATGGCCGTTTGACATGGTAGTTGTGGATGAATCTAGTTCCTTTAAAAATCACACAGCTAAGCGTTTTAAATCATTAGCCTATATGCATAACCATATCAAGCGCATGGTGTTGTTAACAGGTACGCCAGCCCCTAACGGATTAATCGACCTATGGGCGCAAGTGTATTTATTAGACCGCGGCGAGTCATTAGGGAAAACGTATACAGGATTTAGAGATTACTATTTCGAGCCCGATCAGAGGTCACGCGAAATGGTGTACTCATATAAACCTAAATCCGATTCAAATGACAGCATTATGACGGCAATATCTGGGTTATGCATATCCATGAAAGCAAGTGACTATTTGGAGCTACCTCCAGTAATCAACGATATTAAATATGTGCAGTTAGATTCAAAAGCAAAAAAAGCCTATGACGATATGGAACGCACATCTGTATTAGAGTTGATTGAAGCTGACGAAGATATCACAGCTTTGAGTGCAGCAGCATTATCCACAAAGCTACAACAGTTAGCGAACGGTGCTGTATATGATGGCGACAGAAACGTTCACGAGATACATGGTTGTAAAATTGAGGCATTTATGGAACTCGTAGAACAGTTAAACGGAAAGCCTGCATTAGTGTTTTACAACTTTAAACATGACTGTGAACGGTTAAAAGCAGCATTAGCTAAGACTAAATTACGAGTCTGTGAGTTAAAGGGTGCCGATGATGAGATAGCGTGGAATGCTGGAGAGATTGATATTCTATTAGCACATCCGGCTAGTACGGCATACGGGCTTAACTTACAGGACGGTGGTAACCACGTAATATGGTTCGGGTTAAACTGGAGTCTTGAGTTATATCAACAAGCTAATAAGCGGTTACATCGTCAAGGTCAAATGGAGAAGGTAATTATCCATCATCTAATATGTGAGGGGACTCGTGACGAGGATATGATGGATGCACTAGCCCAAAAAGACCGAGCACAGGAATATGTGCTGCAAAGCCTAAAAGCAAGAATCGATAAATACAGAAAGGATGATTAATATGGATCAATTTATAATAGCAGGATTAATCGGAGTCATCGTAGTAATAGTGTGTTACGCGACTAATCAAGTTATAGATGTCATTGATAATCTAAAACCCAAGACAGTATATGAGCTAACCCCAGGTAGATTGTATGAGAGACCTAATAGACCCCCGCCACCACCTATTAATTTATCAGCTAATGAAACTTTAAAACGTTTGGCAGCTAACGAAAATCTAAAACGATTACAGAATGTATCGAATCAATCAGGATTAACAATAGAGAAAGTTATAGCAGATAAATCTCCTAATCGCATAATTAATCAATGCGATGATATAAACCACCCAAGCCATTATACACAAGGAGATATTGAGGTTATCGATTACATTGAAGACAAGAAACTAGGGTATCGATTGGGTAATGTAGTGAAGTATGTATCCCGAGCTGGTCATAAGGACGATGCTATTAAGGATTTGAAAAAAGCCCGATGGTATCTAAATCGGGAAATTGCAAAGAGGGAAGAGCATGACAAAAGTCGAGCGACTACTAATTAACAAAGGGCACTATCTAGATGACACGTATCATCTTGTCATGGATATAGTTAAGGTTGTAGATAATCTCAAGGATAATGTTGCCGAGAGATTAGATGATGACCTGAGTGATGATGCGTACGCCATGTGTGAGGAGATGTTCACTGCTGTCGAGCAATGCAAAGCGGATATGGTAGAAACCATCGAGGATATTGTCGAACGTATGGAGGTAAAGGATGGAAAAGCGTAGGAGTAGGGCAGATGTGATTATAGGTGCCATACAGTCAGATTTAAGTCTTGCCATCATGCGAGCCCGTAATAGGCAACTGAGATCATCTATGCCAGGTGATAGGGTTCGTGAAAGCGGATACATTGACGGATTACTACGAGCACAGATGATTATCAGTAAATATGGGGACTATCGCATATGATGGATATAGAAGAACTACAAGCTGTCCGCCATACTGAGCAGCGAATGCGTGCGTTAGAGATTCAGCTAGGTGCGATTAACCGAGATTTACATTCAGAGGCCATACAGATGTGTGAATCAGGAGATGCTATGCCACGAATCAGTAAGCACTTACAAGAATGTAGGGAGGAGCTGAACAGAGAATGGGATGAATTGATTGATTCTCGAAACAAGGTCAAGCAAGTCATCAACCAAATAACTGACGGACAATACAGAGATGTACTGAATCTCAGATACATTAATGCATTGCCATGGGAGCAGATAGCTGTCGAACTAGGGTATTCGTGGCGACAAGTTCATAGACTTCACAAGAAAGCAATAGCTGAATTTGAAAAGATGGCATAGAATGGCACACTCTTAATTTAATATAATGTAAATGTAGTAGATAGCAGGCAGTGTCTGGCCCGCACAATATGTCTGCCTGCTGCACTGCCCCGGGGTAGACCTTACTTAGTTGAGGTCTACCCTTTTTCTTATTGAGTATTAATGATAATTCCTAATTGAGAAAATGAAAATTTGGAAAAGGTACTCCGCGGGCGAAAAATGGCCGCTGGTCGCCCCCGCGCGATGATCCTCTCTCTGTGAGAAAAATTTTCCTGTTGAATGTAGAAAGACGATTTAAGAAAGGAGTACACCTATGGCGGACACAAAACCCAGAGTGAAATTTGATGCTGCGGGCAATCTGCTCGTATCAAGCACTCAACTATGTGACCTCTTGCGGGTCACTCCGGAAATTATTTCTCGACATCATAAAGCAGGGATGCCTAAAGCCTCTGTAGGTTGGTGGAATCTGCGAGAAGTCCTTGTGTATTTAGGGCAGGCGAAAGGTGATAATGCTAAAAGTAAATCCGCATCAACTCGTAAGTTAGAAGCCGAAGCAGATTATAAAGAAGCAAAGGCCGCGCGTGAAAAGAAAATGCTAGATGTGCTTAATGGTGAATATGTCCCCCGTGCCGATGTGGCGCAGGCATGGGCTAACCGAATATTGGAATTAAAAACATCGTTTACCAAATTAGGTAAGCGTATCGGAAGTGAATTCACGGATCCTGAGGAACGTGCTCGTGTAGAAGAGGTGGTGAATGGCCTTGTCGAAGAATACCTCGAAAGCTACGCACGCACAGGCGAGTACACGCCGAAAGTCAAAGCCACGGGAAAAGGTAAGTCCAAAGGTTGACTGGTTCCCTGAGGAATTAGAGGCATTCAAGCCACCTGAAAGATACACCGTTTCGGAATGGGCGGATAGGTACAGGGTACTGACTAATATATCTGCTGAACCTGGACGATGGCGTACAGCGCGGACACCTTATCTCAAGGAGCCTATGGACAAATTCACAGACCCTCTCATTGAAAGCATCTCGTTATGTTTCGGAGCGCAGATTGGTAAGACGGAAACTGAGCTTAATATGATTGGATATGCGTTACATCAAACCGTATCTCCAACCATGATGGTTTATCCGACGGATACTATCGCGAAATTCGCTAGTGATAAACGTGTACAGCCAATGATTAGGAGCGTAGAACCGCTTGCGGATATGTATGACGAAAGCAGCAAGCTACTAGAGTTAGACTTCGTTAATGGGAATTACATGGTGCTCGTAGGAGCGAACTCACCAAGTAGTTTGTCAAGTCGGTCAATTAAGTACTTATTCTTCGATGAAATTGATAAGTACCCAGCTTTCTCCGGTAAGGAAGCGAATCCGATTAAGCTGGCTGAGGAACGTACCAAGACATTCGTTGATAAGAAGATTGTAAGGGTGTCAACTCCTACGATTGAAAGTGGCAATATTTGGCAATCCTATATGGGCGCAAATGAACGTAAGCAGTATTACGTGCCATGTCCGCATTGCGGGGTGTCGCAGACCCTCAAATTCAAACAGATAAAATGGCCGGAAGAACACCATGGCAATGCGGATATGATACGTGATACCGCATATTATGAGTGCGAACATTGTAAGCACCGTATTGATGATAAGCATAAGATGGATATGCTCCGGCAAGGTGAATGGCGGGCGGTGAATGAATCGCAAGTTCGAGTCGTCCGGTCGGTCGCCTATCAGCTATCATCTCTATATTCTCCATGGGTCACCTTCGGGGATGTAGCGTATGAGTTTGTCAAATCAAAAGATACGCCAAGTGAGTTAATGAACTTCATCAATTCATGGCTAGCAGAGCCGTGGAAATCTGCTAAAACTAAAAGCACACAAAATCTCGTGTTTACACAATCAGAAGTTCCTCGCGGTGTTGTGCCACAGCATGCACCATTACTCATTGCATCCGTCGACGTGCAGCAGGATCATTTCTGGTGGGAGGTTAGAGCCTATGCTCACGGCGTATCAAGCTACTTAGTTGATTATGGTCAAGCAAGTAGTTGGGCAGATTTAACCGAGATACTCATTGATAGAGAATATCCATCAGAGTATGGTGAGGCCCGTAAGATTGTGAGAGCCGGTATCGATAGTGGCTACCGAACAGATGAAGTATATCAGTACTGTGCACAGTACCCAGAAGTATACGTTCCAGTTAAAGGTGATTCTTCGCACAGTCCTCTAGCTCCGCCATATAAGATGAGTAGCATCGAGAAGGGCGTCATCGGCGGTATGAAGCTGTACGTAGTGAATACCGATTACTGGAAGGACTTTATATTTGCACGTATGGTACGTCCGGCTAATGATCCTGGCACAATCCATTTATTTAAGGATTGCCCAGAGGAATATTCGGAGCACCTCCGGTCGGAGGAAAAGCAAGAAATCCGAAATGTAAAGACCGGAGCAGTTACAGTGCAATGGAAACCATTAACCAGTCATCCAACAAATCATTTGTTGGATACGTGTGTATACAACGCCATGGTGGCGGACTCGGTAGGTGTTAAATACTTACCTGAATATGACCCGGATACTGATGGGGAAGATGATACGGATGATGAAGACTTTAATGCAGATAGCAGAGGTTGGTTTAGTTAAGAAGGAGGTGAGACCATGAGCGCAAGAGAAGACTTGGAGCGTATTCGAACGATAATCGAGGAAATTGAGACGAACGGATACGCTGAGATGTCTGTAGGTGGTAAGCGATTTAAGACGCATGACCTGCCGACATTATATGCTCGTGAACGTGAGTTAATGGCTCGCGTTGATGATGAGGAAGGTAATAGCACGACATCCTACGTGTCATGGGAGCGACGATGAACATACTCGATAAGGTAATAGCTTATTTCAATCCAGAACGAGCTGCCCGGAGAGCATATTTCCGCAGTTCGCTTGAACGTGGATATGATGCGGCGTCAACAGACCGATTGAGTGGCGACTGGATGCCAGTATTTGGTACAGCTGAACAGGTAGCATCAGGCCAACGTGATTTGATCCGAGGTCGTGCACGTGCAGCAGAACTTAATAGTGACCTCGCTGAAAGTGTTGTATTGGCATTACTACGGAACGTAGTAGGTACAGGAATAAAGCCACAGTGCAAAATCAAGACCCGCGCAGGAAAGCTAAATGAAAGACTCAACAAGAAAATTGAGGAGGCCTGGGCTGATTGGGTGGATAAAGAGAATGCGGATATCCGAGGAATATCTACGTTCTATGAATTGCAGGAAATGGCTCTGCGCCGAATGGTCTATGACGGGGAAATCTTAGTTAATATGACCTCCGAAGGCGCAGATATACCACTATCATTACAGCTTATCGAGGGCGAGAATATCGGAGCCGTATCGGTAAGCGAGAATGGCAACAGTATTGTTAATGGCGTGGAAGTTAATAAATACGGAAGGCCAATAGCATATCACGTATTCCAAACAGACCCATTAGGAATACGGTCGTTTAACGAGGCACGACTACCAAGTAACAGGGCTTTCCTATTACATAAACCGCGTAGGCCTAGTGAACTGCGCGGGGTTAGTATGTTAGCCCTTGTATTAAAGCGCATTCACGACGTGGATGAATACATGGATGCTGACCTTATAGCGGCTCGTGTAGCAGCATGTTTCGGTGCGTTTGTAACGAGTAATACCGGAAATAACCCATTGGTTGCAAATAAGATTGACAGTAAAGGCAAAAAAGTCCGCTCGATGGCACCAGGGATTATCCAGCATCTACGTGCCGGTGAATCTATTTCGTTTGCGGAGCCTAAGCGAAATGCAGGAACCGCATCAGAATACTCAGCGACACAAACAAGACGCATAGCGTCAGGTATGGGTCTAAGCGCGGACATAGTGACGCGCAATATTAGTGGTAACTTCTCCGCAGCTCGGCAGAATATGCTGGAGGACCAGCAATCATTCAAGCAGATGCAGCGTTTTATAATTGAGCATTTTTGTATGCCGGTATGGCGGGCTTTCATTGAAGCGTGCTACCTGAAGGGAATTATCCCGGCCAATGACTATGCAGCGAACCCAAAACTTTATAAAAAAGTAGCGTGGTTAGCTCCAGGCTGGTCTTGGATTGACCCTGTTAAGGAAGTTAATGCTAACAAGGAGGCCATTAAGGCAGGACTCACAACGCTCGAAGACGTATGCAGTGCATCAGGCAAGGACTGGGAAGAAGTATTAGAACAGCGGAAGCTGGAACAAGACCGCATTAAGGAATTGGGAGTTGCCCTTGATATGAATGGGGGCATAACGAATCTAGCGGATGATAACACCACTGATATGAAAGGAGATGATAGCTAGTGGGGAAATTTGCAAAGAATCAGCTCTTAGGTAAATATGCCCGAGAGGCGCAAATTACAAACATCGAGGCGAATGATGACCGTACCGTCGAATTGTCCTTTTCCTCTGAAGAACCATATGAAAGATGGTTCGGAACAGAGATATTGTGTCATGACGAAGGATGCGTTAACCTAGACCGATTTAATAACGGTTTAGGAACATTACTATTCAATCACAATCGCAGTGCAGTTGTTGGTCACATCGATAAAGTGTGGATTGAAGATAATCGCGGCAAGGCGATTGTTCGATTCGATGAAGATGATGAATCTGAAAAGATTTATCAAAAAGTGTTAAAAGGCACGTTACAAGGTGTGAGTGTCGGATATGACATAAGTCGATATGAGGAATTAATCGATTCCGATTCTAAAAGCTCCAATGGTCGTTTTATCGGCCCAGGATATGTAGTTACAGGCTGGGAACCATTGGAAATTAGTATTGTGTCCGTCCCTGCAGATCCAAGTGTAGGGGTAGGCAGAAGTGTAGATGATAATGAGGAGGAACCTATGAAAGGTGATGCAAAAGCAAAAGGCACTGAGCAAAACGTGCCACAAGTAGTACCGGAAGTACCAGAGTCCGGAGTTAAAGGTTTTAATGCGGATGACGCTAAAAAATTGATTGCGGCAGAACGTGAACGTGTATCCACAATCACTAGCCTATGCCGTGATTTCGAAGTTGACGGTGTAGATGAATTCATCAAATCTGGCAAATCTGTTGCCGAAGTTCGTGAGGCAGTAATGGATGCGTTACGTGAACGCAATAAACCAGTATCTGTTAAAGTCGGCGAAGCAGATTCTGATAAGTTCCGTATGGCTATGCAGGACGCTTTGATGATGTCTGCAGGCATCCCAGTCGCAAATCCTGCACCAGGTGCAAATGAACTTCGTTCTATGTCCTTGATGGAATTAGCTCGCGAGTCCTTAGTTCGTGAAGGCTTAACCGCTAACTATGCTGACCGTTTGGAATTGGCTCGTGAAGCTATCAACTCCACATCTACCTTCCCAATTGCTTTGTCTAACGTAGCAAATAAGTCCTTGGTACAAGGCTATGAAACTGCACCGGCTACATTCGATGCATGGACCGGCAAAGGTAGTAACCGTGATTTCAAACCGGCAAAACGTATTTTACTTTCTGAAACAGCTGAATTGAAACTCGTTCCTGAAGGTGGACAATTCAAGGATTCTAAGTTGGAAGAAGCTGGTAACGACGTTCGTGTATTAACATACGGTCGTACATTCAGCTTAACACGACAAGCTATCATCAATGATGATTTGGGTGTGTTCAAAGATATCGCTTCCAAATTTGGTCGTTCTGCAAAGGATACCATCAACAGCATGGTGTACGGGTTGCTAACAGGTAATACCGTATTGAGTGACGGTAAAGCACTATTCGGTACTGACAGAGGCAACTTGGCGGCTACTGGTTCTGAATTAAGTGTTGCATCCTTATCTGCGGGTGTAGCAGCAATGCGCCGTCAAAAGCATATTGGCGAAAATCGCAATTTGAACATCGCACCTACATATTTGATTATTCCGCCAGAACTCGAAGCATTGGCTTATGAATTGGTTAAATCCACAGTGGACCCAGCTCGTAGCAATGATACAGTTAACCCATTCGGCGGTCGATTCACTATTGTAGTTGATGCGGCATTAACAGATCCACACGCATGGTATTTAGCAGCTCGTCCTACAGATGTTCAAACTATCGAAGTAACGTATTTGAACGGTATTGAAACACCTCGATTGGAAACACAAACAGGCTTTAAAGTTGACGGCATCGAGTACAAAGTAGCAATGGATTGCAACGCAACAGCGCTCGACTTCCGTGGCTTGTACAAAAACCCTGGTAAATAATTAGTAATTGATTTAGGAGGTAACTAGATATGGCACAATTCATTCAAGAATTAGATCGTATTGATTTTAAAAATACAGCATCCGATATGATTGCCGTAGGGGACATTGTCCCTGTCGGCAAAATGCACGGCGTGGCAATAACTGATATTGCGCCTGGTGCAATCGGTGCGGTTAAGGTCACAGGATGTTTTACAGTTGATGCAGTTGTGACAGATGCATTTGCAGTAGGTGATGTTGTGTATTTTGATAAAACGCAAAAACGTGCAACTAAAACAGATACAAATCCAGTATTGGGCATTGCCATTTCTGCAAAATCTGCAAGCGCTAAGACCGTTGATGTAGCTCTTTGGCCTAATGTAGAAAAGTAATGTAAGGGCGGGCGTATGCCCGCCTACTCCATAGGAGGTAATGCACTATGAAATTAGGATATAAGCCTAATGCACTGCTTTCTGTATTTGGCGAAAAGATTACTTACAAGGGCCAGTCTATAAAAGCTAGCGTGGAGATTGGCGAATATGACGGCAAGGGGTCCGGATTCGTTGATAAAGCACTAGCCGATAAGGCTCAAATTTGGGTACGTGCTAAGGACGTACCTAATCCACATCCAAAAGACGATGTGTATATCAACGGTGAGAAATGGTACGTTGATCACGTTTCAAACTTTGACGGCACGATGTATTGTTTGGAAATTGTCCATAACGTGAGGGCGGTGAGACCATAATGAGTAATGAACCAATTACGATTACAGACACAGCCACTCCGTATCTGAATTTCATTGCAGAGACTAAACCGGACTGGATGCGTAAAGCGTTAAAGTCAACAGGTTGGATGATGCAAAAGGAAATTAAGCAAGGCATTCGGTCGGGTGCACCAGGTGGACGTAGATATCCTAACTTCATGGCACCAGCTCGCAGGGCGGCATTTGAGTCAGCATTTGGTGCGAAACTTCGGAAAGCTTATCAAAGCGGAGGACGGGCAGAACGGGAAGCCTGGGGCTCGAAATCGCGAAATGCCTTACTCGATATGGGTATTAGCGCCAGGACAATCGGCTACAGTCCTCTCGGTAAGCTATCGAATGCAGTCGGATATCAATATGACAAAGGCAAGCAATCCGTCCGTGTCGGGTGGTTATCAAATTCGGCTAAACGGTTAGGTGAACGTATCGAGGAAGGATACACCAAGCAGATTACGGAGCCTATGCGTAAGAAGTTATTTGCTGCAGGTGTACCGTTACCGAAGGGAAAATCGATGTTCAAAATTCAGCCGCGTCATACTTATGGTCCTATGAAAGCAGCGTTACAGCCTAAGCTTAAACCTTATATCGAGGATAAGATAGGCGACTACGCTATATATGGACCGGCAGCACAATCTGCATCTCGACGTAACTACAAGGTAAGGTGATTTGATGCAACAGACAATTCAACTGTCGCGCATCGTTGAGCGATGGGCTGAGGCCTTAGCGAATGATGAGGCGTTGACTAAATTTTGTAATGACAAATACGGGAAGCCGGTGCAACTGTATGTCGGATATGATGACGTCGAAGCACCGCTTGAAGAAGATTGCCCTTGCATCATATTACTACCGAGTAATAAGAACGAAGGGCTTGCTGATACCTACACATACTCGTTAATGATTGTATGGGGTATCGTCCATGAAGGTACAACTCGGATTAAGAATATTATTCGGTATGATGGAGCGCTAGAATCAGATAACCTAGGGCAGTTAATCATTGAGTGCATTTGTAAGGTGAATCCGGCGTTTCCGGTAATCGGCATTGATTATGAATTAGACTCAATGAATTGGCGCCCAGTATTCACTGGACGTTTAACAGCTACTATAGAAATCCCGCATGTAATCGGTGGGAATATTGAATATTAAAGGAGGAAATGCATATGGCAACAGCAAAACGTGCACAGGGCTCTCAGTCCCATGTGGCGATTGCGTTTGAGGCGGATTTTGGTACAACGCCAACCACTGGCGGTGTAATCACTCCGATTATTTCTAGCTCTGTAAAAGCTAGTCAAAATTTAAACGACTCCACAGTAATCCGTGGCGATCGTAATCCCGCAGCGCCATTCCGTGGCAACATTGACACGTCCGGTAGTTTAACCGTGCCCGTTGGTGTAATCGACATCGGATATTGGCTAAAAGCTGCATTCGGTCAACCGACTTCTAATACAACTGGCCAAGCACCAAATAAGAAGTCTGAGCACGTATTTAAAATCGGCAATACGATGCCGTCGTTAACTATTGAACAGGGCTATCCTGATGTTAACGTGTTCCAACAATTCGCTGGTGTGCGAGTTAGTAAATTAGGCTTTAAATTTGGCGGTGATGCTGAATTAACTGCATCTGTGGATGTAATGGGCTGTAAGGAAACATTAGCGGCCACTACATTCGACGCCGCAGCAAAAGCAGTTAATTTCCTACCATTCCAAAATCTAAACGCAACAATTAAAGAAGGCGGCGTTACGGTAGCCAACATTTTAAGTTGCGATATCAATTTTGACTTTGGCTTGGACGGTGACTCTTACGCTATTGGCGGCAAAGGTTTTAGAACATACATTGACCCAGGTATTGCGACTATTTCAGGCACGGTTAAAGCGTTCTTCCAAAACAAAGACCTTTTGAATAAGGCGGTTAACGGTACGGAATCCAGCTTGGAATTACGACTCGAACAAGACGACTGGTCACTTACATTCAAGTTGCCGGAACTTGTATATGAACGACAATCTCCAGGCATCGACGGTCCTCGTGGCGTCAATATTGAATTACCATTCAAGGCGTACTATCGCGCAGATGCTGGTCGCTCCGCATCCATCATTACTTTAGTTAATAATCAAGAACAATACTAGGAGGTGCCCATATGGCATTTGAAGATATTAAATTAAGAGGTTTAACATTTGCTGAGCGTAGCGAATTGATTAAGGCTGAATTAGATCCGTTATACACACCACTTCCGGAAGAAACTCCCGAACCGGCTAAATTATTGTGGTATCGCGATTTAGCCGAATGGATTATGAAAAATGTGTATAAGATGTCTGATAGTGAAATCGCAGAAGCACCAAACGATGGCGTTATGGAATTAGCAATTGAAACTATGCGTTTCACTAATGAAAAAAAGGCTGAAATCGAAAAAAACTAATTGATGCGTGGAGTTGGCTCAACTCCGATAAACCGAAATACTGCTCTGATTGCATCAAGATGCAACGTGAGACTAAACAGCATTTTGACTGCTCGGAGTGTGAGTTTAATTCCCCGCATCAATTAGATGGAACGAGACAGGCAATGCGAGTATACAATGCCAGCCGAATGCAGCGACGTTGGCATCCAGGTGGCATTGCAGGATTCGATATGCCTGCGGTGTTAGCAGTGGCGAGGGCTTACGGAATCGAACCACTGCCGCATCTTATTGATTTACTCATATTGCTAGAAGCCAAAGAATTGGAGGTGGCGCACAAGAATGGCCAATAATTTAATTGACATTGTCGTTCAGCTGACAGATAAAAATACGGAAGCCGGACTCAAGAAAATTACAGCTAGTGCTGAAGGCGCCAAATCCGCCCTTGGCAAAATGAAGAATGACCTCATGGCGATAGGTGCTGGTGTCGGTGTTGTAGGCATCGGTGCTAAACTTGCCAAGGAGGCTATCCAATGGGACGTAGCTGTTAAAAAGTTATCAGGTATTACCGGTGCTACGGCAAAAGAAACCAGTGAACTATTAGCAGTGGCCAATTATATGGGCGTTGCTATGGAGGATAGTGCAGGTGCCTTTGCTAAGTTTTCAAAAAACGTCGGAGCGGCCAAAGAGAAAATGGAAGTCGCTCGGGCAGAGGGGAAACTCGGCACTGATATATTCAGTAAATTAGGCTACACACTTGAACAGATTCAAGGTAAGAATACCGTTGAAGTTTTTAAGATGATACAGGAACGTCTAAGAGGGATGAAGGACGGGGCTGAGAAGACTCGTGTCGAAATGGAACTCTTTGGGCGTACTGGGTATCAAATGCACGCCATGCTTAATATGTCCGCTGAACAGATGGACAAAGTAGCTGAACGTGCCAAGGCAATGGGGCTTATCATCGACGATGATACCGCAGCTAAATCTGCAAAGCTAAATCGGGAATTAAAAGATTTAGAGAATACAGGGAAAAGGCTTGCAGTATCTATCGGCCATGAGTTAGTTCCTGTTTTTAATGATTACGCAAAAGGCGTGTTAGACGTTGCTAAAGAATTTGAGTCGATGACTGCTGAGCAGAAGGAAGCTATCGGCGGAATTGTCAAATTCGGCGCAGAAGCAGGTGCAGTAATCGTAGTTATGAGGTCACTAACCAGCGCACTCGGATTTATGCGATTGGCCACACTTGCTGCAGCCGGTCCTTGGGTAACATTAGCTACGGTAATTGGACTTGCTGGGAAAGCATTACTCGATTTTCGCTACAACGAAAAAACATCCGGCTCTTATATGGGTGTAGATGTTGACGGGAAGCGTATTCATAAGAATACGAATTCCACTGATGGTATAAATCAGGCTTATGAGGATAGTCATGATACTCGGTATTGGATTGAGGATAGTGCATGGTTTGGACTTGTAAAGAATGACCGTTTAGCTACTAAAGAGGAAGGCGCGAAAATTGATGCGGCTTTAAAGCAAAAAGAAGAGGCGGATGCTGCGAAAGCGAAACTCGATGAAGAACTTGCAAAAGCGAAAGAGGACCTTGCTAATGGCGGATTAACGAATACCGAGGCTATTAATAAGGCAAATGAGGAAGTAGCGAAAGCGGCTAAAGCCCAAGAGCAGGCAGCTAAGAAAACTCAACAAGCGGCAGAGAAGTTAACGAGTGCCGTAGAGCGTATGTCTGAGTTATATCGGTCTCTTACTTTGCAAAGCCTACAAATTGATGGCAGTCAATACGAAATCGATAAGTTAACTGCTAAGAATCAGTATGAAGCTAACAATAAGAATATCCGTGATATCATCCGTTCTATTTCTGGATTGAGCGGAGGCGTTACAGGGGAAGCCGTGAGTGTGCTAGACGCAGCCAATGAACAACTTGGCAAGGCATACGAGTTAGGTGCTGATGGTACATGGGCAACGGATTGCGGAAAGCTGTTCTCTGATTCAGTATTGCAGGCATTTGGTAAGGACGTACCTCGATATGTCCCATCTATCATGGATGCAGCTAGAGCCGCAGGTGCATGGCACGATGCAGGCGACGGGTACACGCCTAAGGCCGGCGATGGTGTCGTTGTACTTGGTGATAATCACATCGTCATTAGTGATGGTGCAGGAGGGTATACGGGGGCTAACTCTAGTACTGGAGTAGTTGCCAAGCCATCTGTTGAAGGTGATTTCGGTGCTATCACAGGGTACGTAGACACTAGCTTATTAGCAGGTGCTACATCGAGTACCTCTGCAGACACAGCAGGTAGTGCAGCAAATGCTAAGAAGCTTGCTGAGTCAAATCTAACTGCCCAAGTTAGAGCTAAGAACGAAGAGGTGTATCAAAAGAGACTTGCTGAAGCTGAACGAAATCAAACTATCCGTGTTCGCAAGATGAATGAGGATATTAAGAAACTTGATCTTGAACGCACAGGCGATCGTTTGCAATTACTCAAAGCGGAAGCTGAAGCACAAAAAGCTCAAATTGATGATAATGTTCGTGAGTACACAAAGGCAGTAGGGGATAAGGAACTCGCTGAGAAGAAAGCTCAAGCAGAACGCCTAAAATTGGCTTCTGATACTGAGCAGAAAATCAGAGAGTTAGCATATGCTCAAACGAGTGAGACCATTGACCACTTAACCAATATGGTTACTCTTGGTCGATTATCTCGCAGTGATGCGGACGCACTACTTGCTGAAGAGTTAAAGACCTATATTGACTATGCACGTAGTGAAGTTAATGAGGCCCAGTTAACGGCTACTCAAAGACTGCAGATTGAAAAGAACCTATTAGAATCTCAACAGAAGCTATGGGAACTTGCAGGTCGCAGTCTGAAAACGAGCCTACAAGAAGCCGTACGCCAATATAAGCAAGAGACTACCAATTATGCGGACCTTGCTAAATCGACTTTCGATAGTACGATGAGCTCTATCAATTCCGCATGGACGAATAATCTCGAAGCTATGGCAACAGGAACGAAATCATTTAGTAAAGGCATTAAGGACATATTCAAGGATATGACAAACGCCATTATTAAGATGATGATTCAGTTAACGTTCCAGCAATATGTCATGCCTAAGTTGCAAGGATTATTTGGCGGAGTCGTTAACGGCATCGGTTCTCTAGGTGCTGCAAAAGGGACATCATCATTTGCCAGTGGTAGTTCGTTTAGTTCGGCGTTTACGGGAAATCGATTTGCTGCCGGAGGAAAAACAAATCCAGGACTTATGCTGGTTGGTGAAAACGGGCCAGAACTATTACAGTCCTCTGGATCACACCGCATTTACACGGCGAGCGAAACCCGTAGATTGATGGGCGGTACTACAAGTAACAACGTAGTTGTTAATATCGTCAATCAGTCTGGTCAAGAACTCGAAAGCAAGCAACAGAACTCTCGGTTCGATGGTGAGAATTATGTTATCGATGTAGTAGTTCGTGCTATGGAATCAAACAAAGGAGGTATGCGTGACGCCATCAAGGCATCCGCAGTATAACTATGGCAGTATTTCCAGATATTCGGTGGCCGATATACCCAATTCAGGAGACTACTCCAGATATTTCGTATAAAGGTCGAGTTGAAAACATGACGCTAATCACCAGGAAAAAGATGACAAAGACACTGCGGACATATTCCGTAGGGTATAAGTTGCCAACAGCTGATTACTATAAACTTCGGGCATTCTATGACGATGTTAACTGCTCCGGTATATTCGATTGGGTTCATCCGGAAACCCGTGAAACACTTCATGTGCGATTCGCTGATCAGTTAGACTTTGCGGCGAATGACTACGGAGTGTGGACGGGAACCGTGAAATTACAGGAGGTATAACATGTTACCGCTTTCAACGGCATCGATTTTAGAGAAAAACCAAATATCGGCCACAGGTGTGTGGTTAATGCTGTTAGAAATATCCTATAAAGGGGATACGATTCGATTGGTATACAATACGGAGAATATCCAATTTCAAGGCAATACCTATATCGCATTTCCATTTACCATTCAAGATGTTACAGAGAATGCAACGGATTTACCTAACATCAAGCTATCCGTGTCTAACGTGACTCGGACGATTCAGCGCATGGCAGAGTCTAATAATGGATTCACTGGAGCCAATGTCATCATTCGTGTAGTGAATACGAACATACCTGATGTGTGCGAGCAAGAGGAGCATTTCGTAATTACGGGAACCCATGCGAATGCTGAATGGATGGAGTTTACGTTGGGGACTGACTTTAGTTTCACTCGACGATTCCCATTAATTCGTGTGATGAAGGATTTCTGTCCGTTTAAATTTAAAGGGGTTCAATGTGGATATAAAGGGCGCGAAACTCAATGCAATAAATCCCTAGCACGATGTCGTGAATTGGGGAACAGTACACGATTTGGCGGAGAACCTACTATACCGCAAGGAGGACTGTATGCATCCAATAAGTGACTTGACTGATATCATAGGCACCCCATTCTCGGAAATGAAATGCTGGGATGTAGTTGTTGAGGTGTATCGGCGTAGTGGAATACCACTACCCGAATATACCCAAATCCAAATGGATGAATGGCGTGAGGTTCGTGAGCCAATGCCAGGGAGTGTTTTGGTGTTTGCGCTATATGGTAAAAATCTCGATCATGTAGGGGTTTATCTTGGTGAAGGTAAATTTATACACGCTACTGAACACAGCGGCACCTGTATAGAGCACATATCAAAGTACGTGCCTCGATTGAAGCACATTTATGAAAGGAAGGAGTAGCAGATGGTTAATGTAATCATTGTAAATAATCCGTTCAAGCCAGAGCAACGGGATACAAAATATTTGCCATTTAAACAGGGCAAGTCTATCAGCTATTACTTCAACGCACCTGGGGAATGGGCGTATTCAGTAAATGGACATGAGGCGGCGCCGGATACAGTTGTAAACGATGAAGACTACATTGTAGTAATGCCTCGAGTTGAGGGCAAATTCTTTGGTGTTCTTCTATCAATAGGGTTGGCAGTATTTACCGGTGGTATTGCTTCAGGTGCTATCTTTGGTATCCAAAGCTTGATTTGGCGGTCAGTCATCGCTATGGCGGTAGGGATGATAGGTAATGCTATTGTCTCAAAGTTAACTGCTCCTAAAGTTGACCGTTCGAATTCCGAACAGTCAAATACATATGGCTGGGGAGGTACCGAAACTGTTACTGGGCAGGGCTCCCCTTTAGCCGTGACGTATGGCCGAATGAAAAGCGCTGGGTTATTATTATCCCGCCATGTAATTAGTGATGGTGAAAAGCAATATCTTAACCTTTTATACTGTGCTGGTGAGGGCGAATTATCAAAAATAGAAGATATTCGTATTAATGCTAACCCAATCAGTAATTATAAGGATGTGCAGGTGGATATCAGAAAGGGCACAAATGATCAAACAGTTATCCCAAATTTCAATGATAACTTTGCGGATCAATCCCTAAACTATGAATTGACTGAATCATGGAGTACGCAACAGGTACAAGGCGATGCGTGTGACGCGATAGAGTTAACTGTTGGATTCCCAAACGGATTATATTATTCAAATGATAGCGGCGGCGCTGACCGTACGTCTGTCACCTTGAAAGCAGAAATTCGTAAGGTAGGGGATGAGTCCTGGCAGGCATTACCTTTAGCAAATCAAAAAGGTATGGCCGGCCATATTAAACGCCGCGATGCGTGGAACTTTATTAAGTCAGATAATAGCGGGACAAATACATCCGATTATGCAGGACGAATTGAAGAGGCGACAAATAATGCGTTTTATCGTGTATTTCGCTTTGACAATCTCGAAAAGGATCGCTACGAAATCCGTATGCGATGCAGTGCGAAAGATGGGAAAAGCCTGCGCCATGTCAATAAGGTCTACTGGGTGCAGCTAACTCAAATTATCTATGACGATTTCGTGCATCCAGGAAAAGCCCTCATTGGAATTAAGGCTTTGGCTACATCTCAGCTAAGCGGAAGCGATCCAAAAGTGACTTGGATTCAAGAGCGTTCAGAGGTGTATGTGTTCAATCCGTATATCAATAAGTACGAAGCTCAACCAGCGGATAATCCGGCATGGGCTGCATATGATTTAATTCATATCTGTCGTAAGATTGGCGGTGAATATATTGTATTCGGACAGCCCCATATGCGCCTTGACTATAACGCATTTAAGGCATGGGCGGATAAGTGCAAAATAAATGGGTTTACATTCAACTATATATACGACACCGCTATGCGATTATGGGATGCGTTAAAGTATCCAGAAGCAGTAGGTCGAGGGAAAGTAATTCCTGTAGGAACCAGATTCACATGTGTTAGCGATTATCAATCTACTCCGGTACAGTTGTTTACTGTGGCCAATATAAAACAAGGCAGCTTTACTGAAGAGTTTCAAGGTGTAGAGGCTAGAGCGAACTCTGTTGAAATATCGTTCCTTAACAAGGATAAAGATTATGAGCGAGATGTTATCCCTGTATATGGGGATACTTACGACGAGTCGGATACATTAACGAATCCGGCACAAGTTGAACTCATGGGATGCACCAGTCTTGAGCAGGCCTATAAACACGGTAAGCATTTCTTGCGATGTAATAAATATGAAATACGTACTGTGACAATAGAGGCGTTTACGGATGCTATAGCGTGCACGGTAGGAGATATCATTCTAATTCAGCACGACATACCCGAATGGGGCGAGGGCGGTCGTGTGGTTGCCGTAAGTGGACAGACGATTACACTCGATAAGGAAGTGTCGGTACAACCAGGGAAGAATTATCAGTTGCTAATTCGTAGCAATTCTACGGATATTGTCTCTACGTTTAATGTAGTAAATGTATCAGGTCTCAATGTGATTGTTAAAGAGGCTATACCGGTGCAGCCTGATGCGGTATATGCATTCGGAGAAATTTCTAAATCGGCTAAGCCATTTCGTGTGTTGGCTATTACAAAGACACTATCAGAAATGACCCGTAAGATCCAATGCATGGAATATTATCCAGAACTCTATGTATCAGATGATGGCACGGTGCCAAGTATTGATTATACGAATCACGGTGCATCTGATATTCAAGCAGTGGGATTAGTGAGCGATGTATACGGTGCTAACGGCATCATGTATTCACGCATAGGTGTAACGTGGCAGTTACCTCGTGACGGAAAAGTCTCAAACGTAGTCGTAAATTACCGAAATGTAAAAAGCGATACGTGGAAGTATATCGGAAACTACCCAGCATCCACAAACACTACCACGATATCTGATGTACTGCTAGGGGCAACCTATGAGGTGCGGGTGCAGGCTATTAATGAGTTAGGACAGTTAACTACTGGTATTACTAAATCGATTAACATACCTAAAATGCAAACACCGGAGGATGTGCAAAATTTACACGTACTCAGTCGATACAATCAGACTGCAGATAAAAGCGTGTACTACGACTTACAAGTGCTATTTGACCCGCCTAGTAATCCTGCCAATTTCGATGTTGCGGAGGTTTGGTATCTCTTAAAATCGAAAAGTGGAAAACCTGTAACGGGGCAAGAATGGCAGTATGCTGGCAGTAGTAATAGTCAGGTTATTATCAAATCATTAGGCCCAGGTGAGGAGTATCGAATCAAAGCAATCTCGGTTGACCGATTTGGCAACCGAGCAGAAACAGCCCAAATGGTTGATGTGATAGTCAAACCGATGGACGCGATACCTGATATGCCTAGCAATTTTGGTATTACTTTCGGCAGAAATGCCACCGCATCATGGGATGAGGTGATGAATGCTGACGTCGACTATTACGAATTACGTACCGATAATAATCCTGGTAAAGATACGAATGCTTTATTGGCAAGAGTTAAAGGTATATCTGCTGTACTTACCCTATCTAAACGAGCGGATACTGTTTATTTATATGCTCGAAGCACGTTGGGCAAATACTCGACTGCAGCAACATATGAGTATAACGTTCCGCAGTTGGCCGCGCCTGAGTTTGTAGTAAAAAGTCAGTTAGGCGGATTCAATCTTTACTTCTCAACTAAGCCCGCACAAGCATATGCAATCAGATGCCATGTGATCGGAGATGAACGCACCGATGATTTTGAAACTACTAGCACCATGCTGACCTATTCGAACTCAGCCGGAATATACCGGATACGTTGCTCGTTTGTTGATGTGTTCGGAGATGGATTCGTTAACGAGAAGCAAGTCGTGATTAAGACACAAATTGATGCGAGCTTGCTAGACCTTGAGTCTCTCGGGCTGAATAAAGTTGATGAGCGAATTAAGGAGCTTGATAAGAAATTTAATACGAATTCTGAAGAGACCACTAGAAGAATTACGAATTTGGCGTCACATACGGAATCTCGCATTACTGAGTTAGCTGGTAGCGTCGATTTACAAGTTAAAAAAAGTATTGGCGAGATTGATGGTGGTGAGTTGGTGTCTCGCATTAACCTCAGTCAGTCCGGGGTATACATTGCGGGGAAATTGATTCACATCACTGGAGCAACTAAGTTCGATGATAATGTCATTGTTAATAAGATGATTCAGGCTAACGCAGTCACTGCCGATAAATTACAGGTTGATAGTTTATCGGCGGTGTCCGGTACAATCGGGTTACTTCGATCGAAAGAGACCGGCGCTCGTGTTGAGATTCAGGATAATCTTATTACAGGTTTTGATGATGATAACAACCCTCGGATTAAACTTGGGTGCTGGTAGGAGGTATTATGGAACCGCATGTATTAGTTTATGATGCTAACGGCAATATCATACTAAATCTCAAGGAAAGGCTTACACGTATCGAGGGGCGGATGTATGTATCTGACATCCCTAATCGACGTCAACAAATCACTGTGAATGGATTGCAGCCTGGTCAACATGTCTGGGCTGCAGCCATGGGACAGTACTTAGTGGCAGATGTTAGGGGCAATATCATAACATATTATTTTGCAGTGTCCCAGGATGAATATAATATCAATCGTCAATTTAAAAATCTTACATATGAAGGGTGGTTGGCGTATGGAATTTATTAACATCCAGAATAAAGAAGGTGTCACAATTATAAACGATACCTATGACAATCTAGTATATCTTAGTTTCCCTAAACAAAAAGATGCAGTTCTTTACACAGGGGCAATGAGGGGGATAACGCCAACGGTTCAAATCCCACTCAAACCTGTAGCTTACGCACCTATGCTGGTGCCTACAAGTAAATACCAATACGGATATATTGCGGGGGAGGCTAATGTAATCCAGGTCTTTTATATTACTAATCGCATATATCATGGCGATGCACCTCTTATCGCAGTATCAGTTCCGCAAGGATATGAATTCGCGGCTCAGTGGGTTCATAAACGTCGTGAGCAGTTAATGGTACTAGTAGTGGATGTAATTAAACCAGGCGAAAAGGTAACACAAGCAATGGTTGATGAAGTGAAAGCTGGCATCAAGTTCTACTGCTTCGGTTATTTCGAGGATGTTATGGCTAATGCAGACACGCCTCGTATTCGATTTGTTGACAAGGTAGGAAGTAGTAAGCCTAATACGGCACTGCAAGTTCTTGGCCGTCACAAATATTATAAAGCGTCTTGGGCAACAGATTACGATCTGCATAATGATGTGATATATGATAGCCGCATCAGGTACCTACGTGTAATTGATCACTATGTGCATGATTGGTATAGTCAGTTATCAAACTACGTTCCGGACACCTTTACAGACATAGCTCGTGACCCAAAGACATATGGCGTCAAGGTTGCAATTATTCCTATGTCCGTAATTGATGCATCCGTTTGGGGGCCTAATATTAATAATGGAGATAAAAAGTCACACACGGGGCGAGTGTGGCAAACGTTCAGATTTCACGATGAGAGTACCGTATCGCTGAAATCGTATCAGTTCATTAATTGGAATACAGTCACTACGTATCCTGTAGGTTGCTCGGGTAAAACCACATCTCAGTATTTGGTAGTCGATGTGACCGGGTACGATAAACAAGGTACGATTCCATTCAATTAAGGGAGATGATAAGTAATGAATGTAAAGGATATAGACCTCAACATTGGCGAGGATTTCGGGATAGTTTACGCGGTTCAAGATGACAATGTGGATTTGACCGGGTTTAAGTCAGTATTCGCTATACGAAAGCGAGCAAGCGGTCCGCTTGTCATTAAAATACAAGGGGTGGTATCTGGGAAGATTGCGACATTCAATATTTCCGGAAAGGATACCCTAGAAATTAAGTCCTTTGGTGAGCATGTGTATGATGCTTTTGCATATAAGGAATCGGAGCCTAGCCGATATTATAAACTGGGCATGGGGGTAGTCAACATAATTCAGGATGTGGCCATGCATGATTAGAGGAGGAATGTATTATGCAAAACAAAGCGTTACCAGTAAGAATTGAAGGTCCGATTAAAGTAGATGCGGAAGTAAAAGCAATCATGGTAGGCGATAATGGAAAAAGTGCTTATGAAATCGCAGTTGCTCATGGGTATAAAGGTACTGAAAGTGAATGGCTTGATAGTCTGAAAGGTTTACAAGGTCCGCAAGGCGAACCTGGACCGAAAGGCGCTCCATTCCAATATGAGGATTTTACCCCAGACCATTTAGAAGCCTTGAAAGGCCCTAAAGGCCCTAAAGGTGATAAAGGTGAGGACGGGCGAGACGGCGCAAGTGCTACGGCAGACAATGCTCGCCAGTTATTATTGCAAGGTAATGTGTGGTGTGAAAGTGCCCGCGTTGACGATGTGCTCACAGCCTTAATCGGTAATATGGGCAAGCCATTCCCTCGGACTGAATTTAAGCCGTTGACTATTCCAAGCGTATTACAAGGTCAACAAGTGGTAGTAGTAACAGGTGAGCCTCATTACAGCGTTAAGGTAGTTGGCAACGATACACCTTTCACGCTCGACAGTACTGGGGCTTGTACTGTAACAATTCCACCTCTAGGCGAAGATGATATAAAACTCACATATCACAACTTCATAGGTGAAAAAGTAGGCGACTATACGATTGCTGGCGTTCAAACTGGTGCAGTTGCTGATGAAGAATATGAAGAAAATGGCATTGTGTACAAACTCTATGGCGATGTGTTGAAAATGAACATTACCAATAATACAGTGAATGGCAACTTCAAGGATAACCCTAAGGGTTGGAATATTTCTACAACATCGATTTATGCTAATCGTCCGACAGTACTCAACTTAGGCACTAACTGGAATGGCTACGGTCCTTATTATATTGAAACACCAGAAAACGTAACGTTTAAAGGCTATAACAATCATATGCGACTAACCATAGCTACATCAACACAGGGGACTACAACGATAGCCTTTGATAAGAATACTATAGAATGGGACGCGACTAACCATAGCTACATCAACACAGGGGACTACAACGATGGCCTTTGATAATTAATCAAACCATAGGGAGAACACATGCAAGAATTAACGAATTTCATGGGCGAGGCTTGGCGGACGTTGACGGATTCGTTCGTTCTAAAGGCCTTGCTTGCCGTTATCGCCGATGTGGCGATATATATGATTGGCTTAAAACACGTGCAGGTGCTAGGAATATTCATATTATTGGTATTCCTAGACCTCATCACGAAATGGGCGGCTATATCGTATCAAATGCTTATTGATATGGGGGCGAACCCAGAGAATATAAGCGGCTATGATAAATATATAGCCATTCCTGGAGCATGGGGGAAAGGATTAATCTCATCTAAGCATATGCGAAAGCCCTTTATTACAAAGGTGCTAACATATTGCTTAGCAACGGCTGGGGCGTGGTGTTTTGATTTTATGAGTGGTCAATATGCTTTTGCAGTCAATCTAGTTTGGCTATATCTTGGCTCAGTTGAGTTTCTAAGTATCCTCGAGAATATGAGGGACGGCGGAAATAGCACAATCGCAGGGCTTTTGGATGTAGTGCATTCTAAGATTGACATGATTTTAAAGAAATAAAGGTTTGTAAGCCACGCTTACATTGTGTGGCGTGGCTTTTATGTTTGAATTTTAAAAATAACGATAAAAGCACTATGAAATTATCGTTAAAAGCAGAGATCGAGGTGTATATAATGAAAATTGGCGAATATTTCGATGATTATGAGTTCGCTTGCAGTTGCCATAGGCATGAAGTCGATGAGAATGGACATAATAAATTGGACCATATCATTGACAAAAGACTGGTCGACTTGCTTGACAGAATTCGTGAACGTTTAGGTGTTCCTTTGTACATTAATAGTGGGTATCGTTGCCCTGAACATAATGCAGAAGTAGGCGGTGCGTCTAATTCTCAACATGTATTAGGGACAGCGGCCGACATCACATACGATGGCATTGACGTTGATTACTTGGCGTCTATTGCCGAAGAATGTGGGGCCGACGGAATTGGTTGCTATTACTATCAGGACTTCGTGCATGTTGATGTTAGGGGCTATGCAGCACGTTGGAATGATTTGGATTAAAGGGGGTTATTATGTATGCAAAAATTAAGACATACCTCGAAACGCTTAAATCTAAGGTTACTATGCAGCGCCTTATTATTGGTGTTATTTGCGTGCTGTTCCTCTATGGCGTTGGCAGCCTCGCAAGTGGATATTTCACAGCCAGAGCCAACTATCAGCGTGCCATTGAGCGATTGGAACAAGCTCAAGGAGCACTTGAGGACAGCCGACGCCTCAATCGAGAACTCAACAAACTCATTGAAACAAGCCGACAGCTTAACAATGACGCAGGCGACAGAATTAAAAGAATTGAGGGTTATCAACAGCGAGAGGGCGAAAGCCTTAACCGAATTGAGAGCAATCAACGAGAAACAGGGGCAAGAGTTAGCGAAAGCCTCGAACAAAATAACAGAGCAAGAGCAGAGCTTAATTCTAGCCGCGAACTCATTAGGCGAATTGAAGAACGAAATCAAGAACAATAGACGAACAGAGCAACGCTTGCGGCGTCAACGTGATACATGGGCCGCTGGTGGTGTGATTGGTTTTCTAATTGGTGCAGCTGGCGCTATTCGATGAAATCGAGGTGATCCAATTATCTCCTGATCATGAGCAGGTGGACTCATGGTAGTATAGTTTTGATAAAATGCAGAAGAGCCTACTAACTTAGATAATATCTAGGTTGGTAGGCTCTATTTTTGTTTGTAAAAGTATAAATAAGTGCTTGATTTTATACCCTATATAGGGTATAATAAAGGTGTAGAAAGGAGGTGATAAATATGGACATAATAAAAGAGCTAACAAGCTTAGTAAATGAGTTAACGCTACTGACACTAGCAATCATCATTTTAAAACTTGTTAGCAAAGAGTAAAAAGCAGGCGGGTGAAAGCCCCGCCACCTTCTCAACATCATTGTAAATCAACGAGGTGAATTATGCAATATTTAGAATGGCTGATTAATATAGTAACCATTATTATTTTGATATTAGCAATTAAACGTTTAGTTAGAAGGTGATGAAATTGAAATTTGAACTAGATGATATTATGACAACACAGGAGGCTGCAGAGCGGTGGAATGTTACTGCTGATTCATTAAAACAGAATTGTAGAGGTCGTGTAAAGAATGGATTTAAGGAAGGCGAGTTTAAGAAGTCTGGAAAAATGTGGCTTGTAACTCGTCAAGGTATGGAACGGTTATACGGAAAAGAATCCGCTTTAAGTAGTGTAATAAAAAGCGTGTCAGACGAACATTAGACCTCTAAATCTCTGCAAAATTTGTAACGGTTGCTCAACTGTTGCTCAACTTTTGTCGTACTAAAACGCAAATGATTGTTGAATTATCAATGTTTTTATAATATAATTCATATGTAAGGGATATATATGAATATAAAGAGGCATCGGCCAGTAATGGTCGATGCCTCTTTTATATGTATTCGCACATAACTAAGCCCCCAGATAAACAGGGGGCTTGTAGTATGTTTATGAGATTAATTATAGATTATTACATTCTAGCCATGCGACCATAGCTTTTTTGCCTGCTGTTGGTAGAGACTCGGAGAATACTCGTGCATCTTTGCGGATTCTAGGAATATCAATGCCCGCATTACATAGCTCTGCACAGTGGCCCACAAGCCAGCTTTCAATAACGGTCGGATCTGCCTCTAGGTGAAATTGCAATCCTAAAATATGATTGCCAATCGAAAAGGCTTGGTTAGGACAGAGGTCTGTTTCAGCAAGGCGAACGGCGCCTTCTGGAATGTCAAATTCATCGCCATGCCAGTGTAGAACAGGCGTATTGCCTAAGAGGGCTAGTGGTGTATGTTGCCCTTCAGCAGTAAAACGCAATGGTCCAAAGCCGATTTCCTTCTTACCATGGCTCATAGGGCCCACATGGCCGCCCATGATGCGGGAAATAAGTTGCGCCCCAAGACAGATGCCGAGTAATGGTTTTTTACTATCGATGCGGTCCTTAATAAACTTGATTTCATCGGTTAAAAAAGGATAGATTTCTTCGTCGTATGCACCAATAGGGGCCCCACAAACGATGACAAGATCTGCCTTACTTGCATCGTATTGATTAAAGTCAGCAAGGGGGGCCTCAATATATTCTAAGGTAAAGCCGCGTTCTATTAATAAAGGTTCTAAAATACCGGCGTTTTCAAAGTGGATATGACGTACTACATAGGCTGTTTTACTCATGGTTCCTCCTTATAACTACGTACAACTATTCTATTGCTAGTATATCATATTCTATAGAATTTTATGTGAGCTTTTACACAAAGTAAAGCAAGTGGGAAGCGTCATGTTTACTTTCATACAATTATATCGAATAATATCGTTGACATGACCGAAAATTTGTATATATTCATAAGGTTTTCATTAGGATATTGATTTTTTTCGAAGTGTTGTGTACAATAGAATTATCGTTAAAAAGCCCTTATGTGTGTAAGGGTGATTAATGGAGGGAATAATACAATGAATAAAAAATTAGTAGCATTATTGGCTGTAGCTACAATGGGTATTTCTGTTGTAGGTGCTACACCACAAACACAATTCACAAAAGGTGAAACTCAAGTTGATCTTGGCGCTGCAAGCGTTGAAACTAAAGCAGACGGTTTTAAAGCTGCTCACAAATGGAACTTCGATGGCAATATCACTCACGCATTGCGCGACAAAACTGCTATCCAATACGGTTACCATGGTTTGAACTCTAAACATGTTGATTCCAACATGCAAGAAGTAAACTTGATTCAAACATTGAGCAAAAACTTTGCATTGTATGGTGGTTTTGGTCGCATTCATAGCGATGCTATCAACCATACAAACAATATCGCTCAAGTTGGTATTATCGGTAAAGCTGCTTTAGGTTCTAAAGTAGACGTTTACGGCAAAGCTGGTATCGGTACAAAAGAAACTACAACTTGGGAAGCAGGTTTAGGTTACAAAGCAACTGATGATCTTGATATCAATGCTGGTTACCGTTATGTAAATACAAAAGCAACTGATAACCACAACGTATCCTTCCAAGGTCCTGTAGTTGGTTTATCCTACCGTTTCGGTGGCGCTGAAAAAGCTGAACCTATCGCTGTAACTCCAGCACCAGCTCCAGCTCCTGTAGTTGAACACACTGCAGCACCTGTACAAAAACCAGCTAAAGCTGATTACTATGTACAATCCATCTACTTCGATTCTGACCAAGACGTTCCTCGTGCAGACCAAGGTGCTAACTTACAAGCTGCATTGAACGCTGCTAACCAATACAAAAACGACCAAGTAAAATTGTTGGGCAATGCTGATACTGATGCTAACCCTCAATACAACATTGGCTTGTCCGAACGCCGTGTACAAGATGTTGCACAATACTTGGTAAATAATGGTGTAGATGCTAACCGTTTGATCGGTATCGCTAATGGTGATGCAAAACCTGTTGCTACTAATGCAACTGCAAACGGCAAAGCTGAAAACCGTCGTGTAGATGTTTTCATTCACCGCTAATTTGAGCTTTCTCAATTTAATCTAAGCCCATACAAGTCCATCTTTTCGTCTCTCTATATATTTTGAGTGCGATAAGATGGACTTTTGTGTTATACTAAATCTATTAGAAATACTACTGTACAAATCTTTGTAATCTGATCGTTGTCATATAGCTTTCATTTACATTGTGTACAATACTTACCATGTGTTTAGTAAAAGTGAGTTATTAGTATGGAAAAATTTAAATATTATAAGGAGCTTATCGGCGCGATTATCCTTGCAGGACTCATGATATTGGTGGCCTTGCGCATTAGCGATATAGCATCGGGCATCGATGCATTGATAACGGCCTTTGTACCGCTTATCGTAGGTGCCTGCATGGCCTTTGTCCTCGATATTCTCGTCGTCCGCTATGAACGTTGGTTATGGCCGCATATCAAATCGGGGTGGCGGTATAAGATTCGTCGTCCGTTGAGCATTATCCTATCCTTTGTGACGATTAGTCTCATTGTGTACTTTATTGCCCGTATGGCTGTGCCGCAGTTAGTGCATTCCATTACACTTATCGTGTCCGCAGCACCGCAGCTATATCTAGACTTTCAACATTGGATTTATCATTTAAGTAATACCATTCCATTGGCCTCTAATCCTACGGTATTAAATACCTTGAATGGTGAAAGTATAGTTAACTATACGCGTGAATGGGGGACCAAGGGTGGCACCTATGTGGTGAATACGATGGGCACGATTCTTTCGTGGACCGTAAATATTGCATTAGGTCTTATCTTTGCCATTTACATGCTACTCGATAAGGAACGCCTCATGTCGCAAGGTAAGCGTATTTTGAAAGCCTATGCATCTGATACGTGGGTGAATCGTGTAACCTATGTGGCCAAGGTTGCTGTTCAAACATTTAGTAGTTTCTTTGTAGGACAGTTTATCGATGCCTTGATTTTAGGTATCATGGTGGGCGTTACATTATGGATTTGTAATATTTCCTATGCTACGACCATTGCCTGTGTTATTGGTCTCACCGGTTTAATTCCATTAGTGGGTATATATGTAGGCGGCTTGATGGGGGCAGTTATATTGCTTACCATCAGCCCTATGGATGCATTGATTTACGTCATCATTTTAGAAGTTTTACATCAAATTGAAAGCAATGTGATTTACCCAAAAATCGTAGGTAATTCTGTAGGGTTACCTGGGTTATGGGTCTTTGCCGCTGTTATCATAGGCGGTAGTTTGATGGGCGTTACAGGCATGATTATAGGCGTGCCATTAGTAGCTACCTGCTATAAATTACTGATGACTGACGTTGAAGAACGTTTAGCCTCTAATGAAGGCTTATAGCATTTATTAGCTGTAATATAAATAAAAATACAAGTTTGTAGAATCCGATTACTATTGGGAGGATTATAATGAATAAAAAATTACTATCTTTGGTTATGACTGGCGTGTTGGCCGTTGGTGTTTTTTCTGTAGTCACACCGTATGAAGCACAAGCGCGTAAGACTAAACCAGAAACAAGCACAGATATTACGATTAAACGTGCACCTGGTCAATCTGTGGTTATGACAATGAGCGAAATTGGTACGATTTTCCAAAATCGTTTCCCTAATGCAGCGTTGCACTCTGTAGAATTGAATTCCAATGATTTGGCCTATGCTTACAAAGTAACTGGATATAGCAAATATCACGAATACAAAATGAAGATTGATATCATCACTGGTAATCAATCCGATATGAGCGAAGGTGGCAAACCTAAACGCGTTATTGGTGAAATCTTCAACAAAGATAAAGTTATCGAACCATCTCAAGCAGAAGCAGCTGCTAAAGCGCAATTAGGTGCAGATGCTGTTATGAAGGGCTGGAAGGTTGAAGCTCACAATGGTAAAGTTAATTACTATGTAACGATGCATCAAAATGGTAAGAAAACAGTAGTAACTGTTGATGGTAATACCGGTGCTTACATTGAACAAAGTAAAGCAACAAAATTACCTCCAGAACCAGATCAAGGTTTTGACAAACGCCGTACGAACCTCGTATGGGGCCATGATATCGTTATGGATAAAAAATAATATAAAAAATAGGGAGTCAATATCTAATGATGTTGACTCCCTATTTCATTTGTTAGGTACAATCGATTACCAACGGTTTTCGTAGTACGCTTGTGTCCACATAATAACCTCGATAAGAGATGGATGTGGGCTCATTGTTTCACCTACGGTGATTACGGATCTAGGATCCATGTTGCGCATAATACCTTTTTTACGCAATAGTTTTGTGCGCTCTGATGCGATTTCTTCATTGATGGCTGTCAATGGGGTTACACCGCTGTTCATAAGGTTAACGTATGGTTGGAATAGGATAGAGGCTTGTGGTCCGATTACGTGAATACCAAGGATATGGTTTGTATCTTTGTCGACCACGATTTTTACAAAGCCGTCGTTTACATCACCAGGATCAATGCCCATAGCATAGCCTTTGGCAGTAGAGGAATAGAAGTTTTTGCCTACACCTACATTGTAACCAGCCTTAATTGCTTCTGCTTCGGTAAGACCTACGCTACCGATTTCAGGATAGGAGAAGGTAACTTTTGGCAACACGTCGTAGCGGGCCCAACGGAAATCTGCTTCATTTTTGGCAAAGTAAAGATTATGTGCAATGATATCCGCTTCGTAGTTTGCGCGATGACGGAATGCAGGTTCGCCGTTCACATCGCCTAACGCATAGATGCCGTCCACAGATGTTTCAAGAAACTCGTTTGTTTTAATCCAGCCCTTTGGCCATGTTTCAATACCTGTATTTTCAAGGTGTAACTCTTCGGTAGCAGGGCGGATGCCAGCGGCTACGAGGATTTCTTCTACCTTAGTTTCTGTGATTTCACCTGTTGTACGATCTTTTGTAACGACGACTTTTAAGCCATCTTCTTGGCGAACCTCTACGGTATCTTGATTTAGAATTACGTTAATACCACGTTCTCTATAATTGTTAAGGAGATGCTCAGACATATCCGCATCTTCCTTTGGTACTAGGCGTACATTATGCTGAATAATTGTTACGTCGGTGCCGGCAGAGTCAAATACATGAGCGAACTCTACGCCGATAGGACCAGCGCCTAAGATGGCAAGGGATTTGTACGGTTGTTTAGGAAACTTGTTGCCAAAGAGGCTTTCACTAGATAGATAACCGGCCTCTTGTAAGCCTGATACATTTGGAATATTACTGTAACCACCAGTGCCAAGAACGATGGTTGGGGCCGTAATTTCTACGATGCCAGAGCCGTCATTGAGGTGGATGTTCATCACCTTATCGGACACAAAGCTTGCAGCACCGCGATATACATCTACGTTGTCATACGCGTTATAGTAATCATAGATGCCTGCAGACTTGTCAATCATATGCCATGTACGTTTAGCTACAGTGTCCCAATCCATTGTTGCATCGCCAACATTGACGCCGATTTTGCCGAACTCTTTTACCTCTTGTACAGCATTCGCAGCTGTTACCATAACCTTTGTAGGAATACAACCGCGAGTTAGGCATGTGCCGCCAAATTTACCTTTTTCTATGATAGCTACTTTTTTACCTGTTTTTATAGCAGCGTCAGCAACGATGGTTGCACCACCTGTACCCACTACAATAATATCGTATTGTTTCATGTTGATTCCTTTCTATATATATCTAGTAATAGTTATTATCATTAAATATATTATACCCCATTATATTGAAAATAATCAATATAGAAAATATATTGTTTTTGTTATTAGTGAAAGTTGGCGCAAGGGTAAACTTTCACAAAAAGAAAAGACGACCTCATGGATCGTCTTGTTCTATATGATGGTTTAATCCCAGTTTTCGTGATAGCCACGTTTTGCATAATCTGCAGTAGCAGTGAAGAGAATATCTGTACTGGAATTGAGTGCTGTTTCTGTGGAGTCTTGTAATACCCCGATGATGAAACCAACGCCTACTACTTGCATAGCCACATCGTTGGAGATACCGAATAGGGAACATGCCAACGGAATGAGAAGCAAGGAGCCGCCTGCTACGCCAGAAGCGCCGCAAGCGCCGATAGTAGCGATAACGGATAGAAGGATAGCTGTAGGTACATCCACGATGATGCCCAATGTATGAGCAGCAGCTAATGTCATAACAGTAATTGTGATTGCAGCACCACCCATGTTGATAGTCGCACCCAATGGAATGGATACGGAATACATATCAGGGTTAAGTTTCAAACGTTTAGCCAAGTCAAGGTTGACAGGAATGTTGGCTGCGGAGCTACGTGTAAAGAACGCATAGATAGCAGATTCGCGCAAACATTTGAACACCAATGGATATGGGTTTCGGCGTAAGTAGATGAAGGATAAAAGTGGATTGATTACCAAGGCAACAAAAATCATGGAGCCTAAGAGTAATACGAGAAGTTGGAAGTAGCTGATAAGTGCTTCGATACCATTTGTTGCGATGGAATCAGCCACAAGACCCATGATACCAAGAGGCGCGAAGCGAATGATCCAACCTACTACAGTCGTAATTGCTTGAGAGATGGATTCCATTACTTCTTTTGTATTCATAGGTGCATGACGTAGAGCACCACCGATGATAAGAGCCCAACCTAAAATGCCGATGTAGTTAGCGGACATTAATGCTTTTACAGGGTTATCAACGATATTCTTGAGTAAAGTTTTCATGACTTCTGCAATGCCTTGTGGAGGCGCTGCATCAGCGGCACTAGCTGCTAGATGTAATGTAGTTGGGAAGAACCAGCTCACGAGTACGGCAAGTGCAGCAGAAAGGAATGTACCCAATAGATAGAGCGTAATTACGGAGCCCATACCTGTTTTTTGTCCGGAGCGATGTTTACTAATCGCCGCGATGACTAAGAAGAATACAAGGATTGGTGCAATACCTTTGAGGGCACCAACAAATAATACCCCTAATAGCGATAATTCGTTTGCAATATCAGGGACATAGAGAGCCGTCAAAATACCGATAATCATACCAATGATGATTTGTTGGATGAGGCTGACTCTATTAATGGATTTCATAAATCGATTCATAATAGACTCCAATACTTAATTAGACTACATAAAACAATGAATTCTGTCGTTTATCGAAGAGAAATAATAAATCCTCATAGAAAAGACATATGTCATTATATAACGAACATTGTTATAATTCAATAGATAAATACTAATTATATGATGCATTTTTTTCTATGTGAACATTTTGTAATTCTTTGTATATATAGTATATATATTAGAATTCGTCTAAGTTCTAGAATGTCATCGTTGGTTATGGTATACTGTCAACATGTGATATTCTTGATTATGAAAGTGGGTACCATGAATACTAAAGAATTTAACACGTATGAAGACAAAGAACAATTTGTGCAAGGTGTATTTTCTAATATTGCCAAACATTATGATTTGATGAATACATTGCTCAGCTTTGGGCAAGACTATTTCTGGCGTAAGTTCGCCGTTAAAGAAATGAATATTGGTCCTTATCAACATGTGCTGGACGTAGCTTGTGGTACTTGTGTGTTTACGAAAGAAGCATTGCGCCAAGAGCCGACTTTGACAGTAGAAGCATTAGACTTTAATGCAGAAATGTTAGAGCAAGGTCGTGAGCGTTTGGATCAAGCGGATCTTTTAGACCAAGTGAACTTGGTCCAAGGTGATGCTATGGCATTGCCTTATGCGGACAATACATTTGATGCGGCTATGAGTGGCTTTGCAATGCGTAATGTACCTGATATTAAACAAGTCCTATCCGAAATGCAACGCGTTGTAAAACCAGGCGGCAAGGTGGTAGTCTTGGAATTGGCTAAGCCAAGTGCATTTGGGTTTAAGCAATTATATAATTTCTACTTCTCCTATATATTACCTATTATAGGCAAATTAAGTAAGGATAACTCTTCCTATGCCTGGTTGCCTGAATCCTTGCGTCGCTATCCTCATCAAAGCGAGATTTTAGAAATCTGGAAATCTCTAGGTTATGAAAATGCTACCTATACTGAATTAACTGGTGGCATTGTGGCGGTTCACGAAGGTGTTGTGCCAGAATCCACTACAAAATAATACAAAAATAAAGACCGTATAACATAGTTAGTATCGTATGTTATACGGTCTTTTGTTATGTTTGTTGTTTGAAAGTAATTGATTATAGACCATAGTCGATTATGTTGCTAAAACGTAATGGACATAGCATGTAACTAACAATCTATAAACAATAGTTGTTATTGTAGATAGTATACAATATCTGCATCTTGAGATACGATTAACGATCCTTTTTCAACAGGTGTAGAAGTGCTAAGATTTGCAGCAAGCACTTTGGCACTGCGATAATAGCCTTGGTCGAATGTACTTGTTTCTGTGTTGCTAATGTTTACAGTTTTTACAGGACCTAAGGTGCGACCTAGAGCAGCAGCAATTACCTCAGCCTTGTGTTGACCGTTTTGGATGGCTTCTGTAGTTAAAGAATCGGATAGCTGTTGAGATGTGTCGTTTTGGAATGAAAGGCTGTTTATGTCATTTGCACCAGCATTGACAGCTGCGTCTACGACCTTACCTACACTATCCAAGTTATTGATTTTAACCGTTACAAGGTTGGATACTCTATATCCTGTATTAACGCGTTTACCTTCTTGGTAATCATTAGTAGGACTAACTGAAATATTAGACGTGTAAACATCTTTTTTTGCAACATTTAAATTTGAAAGTCTGCTAATAAGGTCGCTCATGATGCGATCATTATTTGACTTAGCGGCGTTGATATTTGTATTTTCACTTGTAATGCCTAGTGTGAGTATTGCATAGGTAGGCGCCACAGAGCGGGAAGCCTGACCTGTAACATGGATCTCAGATGTATCAAAAGATCCTTGTGGTGCTGCAAAGCTTGCTGTAGCCACAGAAGCACAAATAGCAGCCAAAGCAACTGTTTTGGTGAATAAGCGTTTTGAGAATTTCATATATCTCTCCTTATATAGTATTAAAAGAACGGGGGAAATACCCCTTAAAATACGACATGTATATCTTTATAAGTATGGTATTCATGTATATCATCGTAAGTTAAGTATATTGTACAAAATAGATTGCGTAAAATCAATATATTTTATTGAAAAATGAGTTAAAAGTGAAATTTTGTAAAAATGAGAATTAGGGGTTGCGTAGGTATGTGGTTTGTACTATAATAACCATACAGTCGTTGAGGCGACTGTTTCTTAATGAGGAAACACTAGATACAATCTAGATTCT
>OKWZ01000102.1_pt1 | contig 63526 bp, 57 predicted proteins | sample 1607111 | NCBI WGS metagenome assembly OKWZ01 (sample SAMN07501042, study PRJEB24779) | human gut metagenome | reverse complement strand
GTGGTGGGTGATGACGGGATCGAACCGCCGACCCCCTCCTTGTAAGGGAGGTGCTCTCCCAGCTGAGCTAATCACCCGAAACTGCGCTGGATACTACCGATACTGCTTCCACCGACCCCATCATTAAGATGGTGGGTCATGCAGGATGACTCGCTTCGCTCGCCCTACGGGCAGTTGCTGACGCAACGTTATCCTTCACGTTTAACACCGAAGTCCGATGTTAAAGATGGTGGGTCGTGCAGGATTCGAACCTGCGACCAATTGATTAAAAGTCAACTGCTCTACCAACTGAGCTAACGACCCACTCTGGCGTCGCTTTGGGCTTGTTCGATATCCCTTGGCAACGGCGGCATATATTACTGATTTCAGATTTCAGCGCAACTAAAATTTCGATAAAGATCACTTAACTGCTTGGGTTTCGTGCGACAAGACCAGAAATAACGCGATTTCTGGTCATGCCATAATCAACCCAGGGCGTTAAGACGTTTTTGCGCTTGTTTCGCACCATCGGTGCCAGGGAATTTGCTGACTACCTGCTGGTAAACCGCTTTCGCTTTCGCGGTGTCGCCTTTGTCCTGCATGATGACGCCGACTTTAAACATCGCATCCGGCGCTTTCGGGGATTTCGGATAGTTTTTCACCACTGAGGCAAAATAATATGCCGCATCGTCTTTTTTCCCCTTATTGTAGTTCAACTGTCCGAGCCAGTAGTTGGCGTTCGGCTGATAAGTTGAATCCGGGTACTTCTTGACGAAGTTCTGAAACGCCACCATTGCGTCATCCTGGCGGGACGAATCTTTAACCAGCGCAATAGCCGCGTTGTAATCGGTGTTGGCATCCCCGGTCATCGCAGGCGCCCCGGAAGACGCCGCTGGCGCCGTACTGGCGGCAGCCGAACTTTGATCGCCGGAAGACGACGGAGCCTGCGCACCTGCCGCTGCTGCTCCGCCACCGCTCGTCAGCCCGTCGATCTGTTGCAGAATCTGCTTCTGGCGTTCGACAATCTGATTGAGCTGATACTGATTTTCCTGAATCTGACCGCGCAGGGAATCAATATCGCTTTGGTTATCGGAGAGTTGTTGCTGGAGTTGGGTTAAAAGCTGGCTGTGAGCATTGGAAATACGCTCAAGTTGAGTGACGCGGTCTTCGACCGAGCCTGAGCCGACACTACTGATTGGCGCCTGAGCAAAAGCGGCCCAGGGGGCCGCTATGCCAACCAGTAACGACAGACTCAATAAATGATGTCTGAAGTTACTGCTCATGCAATTCTCTTAGTAAACCAGTACGGCGCGACGGTTTTTGGCATATGCCGCTTCGTCATGACCCAGTACTGCAGGTTTTTCTTTACCGTAAGAAACGATGGAAATCTGGTCAGCAGAAACACCTTTGCCCTGCAGATACATCTTAACGGCGTTAGCACGACGCTCACCCAGAGCGATGTTGTATTCCGGAGTACCGCGCTCATCCGCGTGACCTTCTACGGTCACTTTGTAGGACGGGTTGCTACGCAGGAAGTTAGCGTGCGCATCCAGCATTGCAGCGAAGTCAGAACGGATATCGTACTTGTCCAGATCGAAGTAAACGATGTTGTTCTGCTGCAGCTGCTGCATCTGCAGACGAGCTTGCTCTTCGGAAGACATGTTGCCGCCGTTAGCGTTAGCGTCCATACCAGTGCCGGCACCCAGCATGCCTTCACCGCTCTGGTCGTTGCTGGCGTTCTTGTTGGAAGAACACGCCACGATTGCCATAACCGGCAGAGCGATCATCAGCCCTTTCAGCACTTTGTTCAGTTGCATTTCTTTGATTCCTTTAATAATCAATTATTTATTATCACAGATACGGCGACCAGGCAGGGAATTTTACCTGTCCATCAGTTGCCGGAAGACGCGCTTTGAAACGCCCATCTGTAGAAACCAGATTCAGCACGGATCCCATCCCCTGAGAAGAGCTGTAGATTACCATAGTGCCGTTAGGTGCCAGACTTGGCGTTTCATCTAAAAACGTTGATGACAGAACCTGTACACCACCCGCTTCCAGATCTTGCTTAGCAATGTGCTGCTGACCGTTGGCCGAGCTTACCATTACCATAATTTTACCATCAGCGCTGACGTCAGCATCCTGGTTCTGCGAACCTTCCCAGGTAATACGCTGCGGCGTACCGCCGTTGATGTTGACTTTATACACCTGAGGACGGCCAGCCTGGTCGGAAGTAAACGCCAGGTTCTGGCTATCCGGGAACCAGCTCGGTTCGGTGTTATTGCTGCGACCGTTAGTCACCTGACGAATCTGGCCGGAGCCAAGGTCCATCACGTACAGATTCAGGCTACCGGTTTTCGACAGTGCGAATGCCAGTTTGCTGCCATCCGGCGAGAAGGCCGGCGCGCCGTTGTGCTGCGGGAAGGAGGCAATCTGACGGACTGCGCCATTCGCCAACGTCTGAACTACCAGCGCGGAGCGGCCGCTTTCGAAGGTCACATAGGCCAGTTTAGAACCGTCCGGAGACCATGCCGGCGACATCAGCGGCTGTGATGAACGGTGAACCAGGAACTGATTGTAGCCGTCGTAGTCAGAGACGCGCAGCTCATACGGGAACTGACCGCCATTGGTGCGAACCACGTAAGCGATACGGGTACGGAAAGCGCCTTTAATTCCGGTCAGCTTTTCGAATACCGCGTCACTGGCAGTATGCCCGGCATAACGCAGGTACTGCTTGGTCACTTTGAAAGAGCCTTGCGACAAAATGGTACCCGGCGCACCGCCGGTATCAACCAACTGATAGGCAACCTGGTAAGAACCGTCAGGGTTTGGCGTCACCTGGCCTACGACCACGGCGTCAACGCCCAGCGCGGACCATGCTGCAGGTTGCACTTCCTGAGCGCTACCCGGCTGCTGAGGCAGGCGCGAGCGATCCAGCGGGTTAAACTTGCCGCTGTTACGCAGGTCAGCCGCTACCACGCCGCCAATATCTTCAGGCGCAGCGCCTGGGCCAGCCCACTGGAATGGCACCACACCGATGGGGCGCGCCGAGTCCACCCCCTGGGTGATCTCGATGCGTACTTCTGCGTGCAGCACCGCCGCCCACAGCATCAAAAAACCAAATGCTACTCGTAATGCCTGCTTCATCATATCTCCCTTATCCGGGCGGAAAGCCCACGATAATTTAGCAGAATGTTAACAAACCCAAATACACAAAACTACCAAAACCCTGTGACTACCATAGATTGTTTTTCCCCGCTTGTACGGGGAAAAACGATTACAGTTTAAAGTCTAGTGTCGCATTTTTTATTTTCTCATAAACAGCCTGACTTGGCGGTTTAGGAATACTCGCAGTACGTGCTGCCGTTAATGCCGCCTGACACAGCGCAGGGTCGCCTCCTTCAGAGGTGATATCCTTTAATGTGCCGTCAGGCCCAAGGTTGATATGCAACACGCAACGCTTGCCTTGATAGAGGCTGGCATCATACAGGCGGCTTTGAATAGCCATCTGTATTTGCTTTGCGTATGCGCTGATATCAGCTCCCGTTGCCCCGCCGTTGGCGCCTGAGGCACCGCTATCTTTCGATGGCTGGCCATTACCTTTAGCGCCACCGCCGGTTTTCGGCGCATTCTTACCTGAGCTCAGGTCACCAAGCAGATCGTCAACACCGCTTGCTTCTTTAGCTGCAGCGGCTTTCTTGGCCGCGGCGGCCTTCGCGGCGGCGGCTTTGGCCGCTTTATCAGCCGCCGCTTTTTCTGCTGCGGCAGCTTTGGCGGCAGCGGCTTTTTCGGCTGCTGCGGCTTTTTCAGCAGCGGCTTTTTCCGCGGCAGCTTTCTGGGCAGCGGCTTTCTCAGCGGCGGCCTTTTCTGCCGCAGCCTGTTTCGCCGCTTCCTGCTGAGCTTTCTTCTCGGCCTGCTGCTGCGCTTTCTTCTCTGCATCCTGCTGAGCTTTTTTCGCAGCTTCCGCTTCGGCTTTCTTCTGCGCATCCGCGGCGGCTTTCGCCGCTTCGGCTTCCGACTGTTTCTTCGCGTCAGCGGCTGCTTTGGCTGCCGCCTTAGCGGCAGCCGCTTCCGCGACTTTCGCCTGGGCATCGGCCTTAGCTTTGGCATCAGCAGCGGCTTTAGCGGCAGCTTCCTGCGCTTCTTTCGCCTGGGCATCTGCTTTCGCTTTTGCCGCGGCCGCCGCCTTGGCTGCCGCTTCTTCAGCCTGTTTTTGCTGCTCTTTCGCTTCTTTAGCCGCTTCCTGCGCCTGCAGACGTTCTTGTTCCATTTGCTTCAGGCGTTCCTGCTCGGCAGCCTGTTTTTCCCGCAGTTCCTCGGCCTGCTGCTGAGCCTGCTTTTCACGCTGCTCGGCCGCGCGACGCGCGCTGGACTGCTGTTGCTGCTGGCGGTTGTAGTTGTTGACTACCGCGCCAGGATCGACCATCACCGCATCGATGGACGAACCTCCGCCGCCGCCGGAAGTATCCAGATGCTCGTCGAACGAACTCCAGATCAGTAGCGCAATCAGAATGATGTGCAGCACCACTGAAACTATGATCGCTCGTTTAAGCTTATCGTTTTGTTCGGTTGCCTTTGACACTATCGGTTCCCAAAAACTGTTCGCCTGTTGCCGCTTAAAAGCAACGGCGGAATGCTATCGATATCCACCGCCGCTCGCTCCGCGGGCCGATTAAATAGGCTTGGTCATTAAGCCAACCGATTTAACCCCTGCGCTATGCAACAGGTTAAGCGCTTTAATGATTTCATCGTAAGGCACATCTTTCGCGCCACCGATAAGGAACACCGTCTTCTCGTTCGCTTCGAGTCGGCGCTTCGCTTCAGCAATGACCTGCTCCGGCGGCAGTTGGGACAACGTTTCCTGACCGACTTTCACGCTGTACTGCCCTACTCCGGAGACTTCAACGATAACCGGTGGTTCATCGTTGCTTTTCACCGCTTGCGACTCCGTGGCGTCCGGCAGATCGACTTCCACGCTCTGCGTAATGATCGGCGCTGTCGCCATGAAGATCAGCAACAGCACCAACAGGACATCCAGCAGCGGAACGATGTTAATCTCGGACTTCAGTTCGCGACGTCCGCGTCCACGTGCTCTGGCCATGGCTTACCCCTTATTGCTTTCGCTGCTGGTAAACGCCTGACGGTGCAGAATGGCGGTGAACTCTTCCATAAAGTTGTCGTAGTTCAGTTCAAGTTTGTTCACGCGCTGGTTCAGACGGTTGTAGGCCATAACCGCCGGGATGGCAGCAAACAGACCGATTGCCGTGGCGATCAGCGCTTCCGCGATCCCCGGCGCAACCATCTGCAGCGTCGCCTGCTTCACCGCGCCGAGGGCGATAAAGGCGTGCATGATCCCCCAGACGGTACCGAACAGGCCGATATACGGGCTGATGGAACCCACGGTGCCAAGGAACGGAATATGCGTTTCCAGCGTTTCCAGTTCGCGGTTCATCGAGATACGCATCGCGCGCGACGCCCCTTCGACAATCGCTTCCGGCGCATGGCTGTTGGCACGATGCAGACGCGCGAACTCTTTAAAGCCGCTGTAAAAAATCTGCTCGGAACCGGCGAGGCTATCGCGACGGCCCTGGCTCTCCTGGTACAGGCGAGACAGTTCAATGCCGGACCAGAACTTATCTTCAAACGCTTCGGCTTCGCGGCTGGCGGAATTGAGGATACGCGTTCTCTGAATAATAATAGCCCAGGAAGCGATAGAAAAACCAATCAAAATCAACATGATAAGTTTAACCAGAAGGCTCGCCTTCAGGAACAAATCAAGGATATTCATGTCAGTCACTGCTTAAACTCCGCGACAATAGACTTGGGAAGCGCACGAGGCTTCATTAAGAGTGGATCAACGCACACAATGAGAACTTCAGCTTCGTTCAAAACTGTATTCTCGGCGTTGACGATTCGCTGCGTGAAAACCAAAGAGGTGCCTCGCATCGAGGTAATTTCCGTCTGGATTTCGAGCATGTCGTCGAGTCTGGCGGGCGCAAAATACTCCAGCGTCATTTTGCGAACGACAAAGGCAACTCGTTCAGCCAACAGAACCTGCTGACTGAAGTGATGGTGGCGCAGCATCTCTGTGCGTGCTCTTTCATAAAAAGCGACGTAACTGGCGTGGTAAACCACACCACCGGCATCGGTATCTTCGTAGTAGACCCGGACCGGCCATCGAAACAGCGTTGTATTCACTTTACATCCCGGTAATGCAAAAAAAGAGTAGTGCTTTCAAACTTCGCTACTATACGCGCGGGAATCGTGGTTTGGAATGGGAGAAAGTAAACGGCGAGTAAATTTTTATGGGCTTATGCAAGCCCATGCGGTTAACAGACTTCTCTTATACTCTTATCTTTCAAAAGAAGAAAAAGATCAGGCCTGCAAAGAGAACAATATCAGCGATAAGCGGACAAAAAATCCCCTGCCAGTGCACGGCTTTCGGACGGAAGCCCACACCGTGAATGACGCCGGCGCACACCGCCCACATCAGCAAGAAACCATGCCAGATTTCAAGCCCACTGGTCTTCGCCGCAAAGCGCGACGGGTCCCAGAAGATGCAGCCTGCCAGCAGCAGCGCCATTAATAAGGAAAGCGCCCTTAACGGGCGCTTGTCCATCATCGCGTAAAGGGTCGCGATAATTTTCATCAATGCTCTTCTTTACCTGCTTTGGTTGCTTCCACGTGCTCAAGCGCCAGCGCGGTAATCACCCCAAAGGCACAGGCAAGCAGCGTTCCCAAAATCCATGCGAAGTACCACATATATAGCTCCTTACCTTAGTACAGCGAGTGGGTGTTCTTTTCGATGTCTTCGCGGGTAATGCGGCCAAACATCTTCCAGTAACACCAGGTGGTGTAGCCGAGGATAATCGGCACAAACACGATAGCCACGTAGGTCATCACATTCAGCGTCAGCTGGCTGGAGGTGGCATCCCACATCGTCAGGCTCGCATTCAGCATCGTGCTGGACGGCATGATGAACGGGAACATCGCGATACCCGCGGTCAAGATGATGCAGGCCAGCGTCAGCGAGGAGAACAGAAACGCCATGGCGCCTTTATCTGCTTTTGTCGACGCGACGGTCAGCAGCGGCAGCACCACGCCCAGGGCAGGAATAGCCCACAGCGCTGGCATATTGTTAAAGTTAACCATCCACGCGCCGGCTTCACGCGCCACTTCTTTGGTCAGCGGGTTAGACGGACCGGTATGATCCAGCACCGATTTCACCACGTAACCGTCGATACCGTAGTAGACCCATACGCCCGCCAGCGCGAAGCAAACCAGCGTCACCAGCGCCGCCACCGTGGAGACGGTGCGGGTGCGCAGATGCAGTTCGCCTACGGTACGCATCTGCAGGTAGGTCGCGCCCTGCGTCAGGATCATCGCCACGCTGACGATACCCGCCAGCAGACCAAACGGATTCAGCAGCTGGAAGAAATTGCCGGTGTAGTACAGACGCAGATACTCATCAATATGGAACGGTACGCCCTGCAGCAGGTTGCCGAAAGCCACGCCGATAACCAGCGGCGGCACAAAGCTCCCCACGAAGATGCCCCAGTCCCACATGTTGCGCCAGCGGGTATCTTCAATCTTGGAGCGGTAGTCGAAGCCCACCGGACGGAAGAATAAAGACGCCAGTACCAGAATCATTGCCACATAGAAGCCGGAGAACGCGGCGGCGTATACCATCGGCCAGGCAGCAAACAGCGCGCCGCCAGCGGTGATGAGCCACACCTGGTTTCCGTCCCAGTGCGGGGCGATGGAGTTGATCATGATTCGACGCTCGGTGTCATTACGACCGAGGAAACGGGTGAGCATGCCCACCCCCATGTCGAAACCGTCGGCGACGGCGAAGCCAATCAGCAGGATGCCGATCAGTAGCCACCAGATTAAACGCAATACTTCATAATCGATCATTTGACGACTCCTGTCTTAGCGTGCCGACTGAATAGCCGCGGAGGACTGTTCAAAGTGATAGCGACCCGTTTTCAGGCTGCTCGGTCCTTTGCGGGCAAACTTGAACATCAGGAACAGTTCAGCCACCAGGAACAGCGTATACAGACCGCAGATCAGCAACATCGAGAAGATCAGATCGCCCGCGGTCAGCGATGAGTTCGCCACCGCTGTAGGCAGCACTTCACCAATCGCCCACGGCTGACGGCCATACTCGGCAACAAACCAGCCCGCTTCAACGGCAATCCACGGCAGCGGCAGACCGAAGAACGCGGCGCGCAGCAGCCATTTTTTCTCGCCAATGCGGTTACGAATCACGGTCCAGAAAGAGGCGCCGATAATCAACAGCATCAGTACGCCGCACGCCACCATGATACGGAAGGCGAAGTACAGCGGCGCTACGCTCGGAATAGAGTCTTTGGTCGCTTTAGCGATCTGCTCTTCCGTGGCGTCGGCGACGTTCGGGGTATAGCGCTTGAGCAGCAGGCCATAACCGAGGTCTTTCTTAACATCATTGAACCGATCGCGTACCGCCTGATCGGTGGAACCGGCGCGCAGCTGTTCCAGCAGCGCATAGGCTTTCATCCCGTTACGAATACGCTCTTCATGCTGCGCCATCAGATCTTTCAGGCCGATAACCGGCTTATCCACCGAGCGGGTAGCGATGATACCCAGCGCGTAAGGGATCTGGATGGAGAAGTGGTTGGTTTGCGCTTCCTGATCGGGAATACCAAACAGGGTAAAGGCAGCCGGCGCCGGCTGAGTTTCCCATTCTGCTTCAATCGCCGCCAGTTTGGTTTTCTGCACGTCACCCATTTCGTAACCGGACTCATCGCCGAGGACGATAACGGAGAGGATAGCGGCCATACCAAAGCTTGCAGCAATCGCGAAGGAGCGCTTAGCAAAGGCGAAATCACGGCCTTTAAGCATGTACCAGGAGCTGATAGCAAGGATGAACATCGCGCCAGTCACATAGCCGGAGGCCACGGTGTGGACGAATTTAACCTGAGCAACCGGGTTCAGGACCAGCTCAGAGAAGCTGACCATCTCCATACGCATGGTTTCAAAGTTAAAATCCGATGCGATCGGGTTCTGCATCCAGCCGTTGGCCACAAGGATCCACAGCGCGGAGAGGTTAGACCCCAGAGCGACCAGCCAGGTCACCGCCATGTGCTGAACTTTGCCCAGACGATCCCAACCGAAGAAGAACAGACCTACAAAGGTAGATTCGAGGAAGAAGGCCATCAGACCTTCAATGGCCAGCGGCGCACCGAAGATATCGCCCACATAGTGAGAATAGTAAGACCAGTTAGTCCCGAACTGGAACTCCATGGTCAAACCGGTTGCGACACCCAGAGCGAAGTTGATACCAAACAACTTGCCCCAGAACTTGGTCATATCTTTATAAATCTGTTTGCCGGAAAGGACGTAGACCGTTTCCATGATGGCCAGCAGGAACGCCATACCGAGCGTTAGCGGCACAAAAAGGAAGTGGTACATCGCGGTCAAGGCAAACTGTAAGCGCGACAGTTCGACTATATCTAACATCATGACTCCTTGCTCATCGCATGAAGACTCCGAGAACGAACCCAAAATTCAGGTTCATACGCATGCCCCAATACAAAATTATTTGCTCCCTGGTACGTTACTGCTCATCTGGCGATGAAACAGTGCCCTCGCAAAGGTTACAAATACGTTAACGAAAAAACCAAATGATTCTCTAATATATTACGCCGCAATAACCTTACAATAAATAGGATTTTATTGTTCCAGCTTTACATTTTTCGACGGTGATCAATATATAGCGAAAATGCCCTGAATAGGCCAATTTGATTTGCGACAATTTAACGTTTTTTGGGGATTTTTTCCAAGTATTAAGCATTGATATAAATCAATTTTTCCCGCCTATGTTAATTATGTGGCGCAATAAAGAATAACAGTGAAATTGATGTTAAAAATGTGTTTAAAGTCTGCCGCTAGCGGTTACTAAAAAGAGAGAGATGAGAATTATAGGTAATATAATTTTAACTTTGACCAATTTAAGGTAAGAAATGATGCGATCCTAATAATGTTAGACCGGTCACACTATTTTTCCCAATCGAAATGCAAAAAATAACGTCTGCGTTTTTCTGTTTATTTTCACATAAAATTAACCATCTCCCCGCCCCCGGCAAAGCGGCGAGTGATTATTCCCAATAATATTCAGTAAATCAATATAATAGCGTTTTTTAACGCAAGAGAGCGCCTGCGGCTGTCGACAAGGCAAAAAAAAGGCCACCTGACGGTGGCCAACCATGTCGAAATCGGACATTAGTCTGCTCCTGAGGAGCAGTGAGGGTTTACTTGATGATAGCTTTCAGCGCTTCGCCGATATCCGCCAGGCTGCGAACGGTTTTCACACCGGCCGCTTCCAGCGCAGCAAATTTCTCATCAGCAGTACCTTTACCGCCCGCGATGATGGCGCCGGCGTGGCCCATACGCTTGCCTTTCGGCGCGGTAACGCCCGCGATGTAGCCGACAACCGGCTTAGTCACGTGCTCTTTAATGTAAGCTGCCGCTTCTTCTTCCGCGCTGCCGCCGATTTCACCGATCATGACGATCGCTTCGGTCTGCGGGTCTTCCTGGAACATTTTCAGGATATCGATGAAGTTGGAGCCCGGGATCGGGTCGCCGCCGATACCGACGCAGGTAGACTGGCCGAAGCCGTAGTCGGTGGTCTGCTTAACCGCTTCATAGGTCAGGGTACCGGAACGGGAAACGATGCCCACTTTACCCGGCTTGTGAATGTGACCCGGCATGATGCCGATTTTGCATTCGCCCGGGGTGATAACGCCTGGGCAGTTCGGGCCGATCATGCGAACGCCAGCTTCGTCCAGCTTCACTTTCACGGTCAGCATATCCAGGGTCGGGATACCTTCGGTGATGGTGATAATCAGCTTAATGCCCGCGTCGATAGCCTCCAGAATGGAGTCTTTGCAGAACGGCGCCGGAACGTAGATGACGGTCGCAGTCGCGCCGGTGGCTTCAACGGCTTCGCGCACGGTGTTAAATACCGGCAGGCCCAGGTGGGTGGTGCCGCCTTTACCTGGCGTTACGCCGCCAACCATCTGAGTGCCGTAAGCGATCGCTTGTTCAGAGTGGAATGTACCCTGGCTACCGGTAAAGCCCTGGCAGATAACCTTGGTGTCTTTATTAATTAAAACTGACATTATTTCCCCTCCACTGCGGCAACAACCTGCTGTGCTGCGTCCGTCAGACTTTTCGCTGCAATAATATTCAGGCCGCTGTCAGCCAGTTTTTTCGCGCCCAGTTCGGCGTTGTTACCTTCGAGACGTACAACAACCGGTACGTTAACACCCACTTCTTCAACCGCGCCGATGATGCCGTCAGCGATCAGGTCGCAACGAACGATACCGCCGAAGATGTTAACCAGAACCGCTTTAACGTTGTCGTCAGAGAGGATGATTTTAAACGCTTCGGTCACGCGCTCTTTGGTCGCGCCGCCGCCAACGTCGAGGAAGTTAGCCGGTTCGCCGCCGTGCAGCTTAACGATGTCCATGGTACCCATCGCCAGGCCTGCGCCGTTAACCATGCAACCGATGTTGCCGTCGAGGGCAACGTAGTTCAGTTCCCACTGCGCCGCCTGAGCTTCGCGCGGATCTTCCTGAGACTGGTCGCGCATTTCACGTAGATCCGGCTGGCGGAACAGCGCGTTGCCGTCAGCGCCCAGTTTACCGTCGAGGCAGATCAGGTCGCCCTGCTTGGTGATAACCAGCGGGTTGATTTCGATCAGCGCCAGATCGCGCTCCAGGAAGATGGTCGCCAGACCCATGAAGATCTTGGTGAACTGCTGAACCTGTTTACCTTCCAGACCCAGTTTGAACGCCAGTTCGCGACCCTGGTAAGGCATCGGGCCCGCCAGCGGATCGATGGCGATCTTGTGGATCAGGTGCGGGGTTTCTTCCGCTACTTTTTCGATTTCCACGCCGCCTTCGGTAGACGCCATGAACACCACGCGACGGGAGCTACGGTCAACAACCGCGCCCAGATACAGCTCTTTATCAATATCGGTCGCCGCTTCAACCAGAATCTGGTTTACCGGCTGGCCGTTAGCATCTGTTTGGTAAGTCACCAGGCGTTTGCCCAGCCAATGCTCAGCAAAAGCGCGAATCTCTTCTTTGCTCTTAACTACTTTCACACCGCCCGCTTTACCGCGGCCACCAGCGTGAACCTGACATTTCACTACCCACGGACCCGCGCCGATTTTTGAAGCGGCTTCTTCTGCTTCACGCGGAGTAGTACAGGCATAACCCACCGGCGCCGGTAAGCCATAGCGGGCAAAAAGTTGTTTTGCCTGATATTCATGTAAGTTCATGTGTTCAGTCCATCCTTCAGGTAATAATTATCTTTAAACCTGTAGGCCTGATAAGACGCGCAAGCGTCGCCATCAGGCATCTCATCAACGCCGGATGGCGGCGCGAACGCCTTATCCGGCCTACGGTAGGTAATACTCTTACTGACTACACGTCCAGCAGCAGACGAGTCGGATCTTCCAGCAGCTCTTTAATCGCTACCAGGAAGCCTACCGATTCACGTCCGTCGATCAGACGGTGGTCGTAGGAGAGCGCCAGGTACATCATCGGCAGAATTTCTACCTTGCCATTGACCGCCATCGGACGGTCTTTAATGGCATGCATACCCAGAATGGCGCTCTGCGGTGGGTTGATGATCGGCGTGGACATCAGAGAACCGAATACGCCGCCGTTGGTAATGGTGAAGTTACCGCCGGTCAGGTCATCTACGGTCAGCTTGCCGTCACGGCCTTTCACTGCCAGCTCTTTAATATTCTTTTCGATATCCGCCATGCCCAGCAGGTCAACGTCACGCAGCACCGGAGTCACCAGGCCACGTGGGGTCGAAACCGCCATGCTCACGTCGAAGTAGTTGTGATAAACCACATCGTCGCCATCGATGGAAGCATTCACTTCCGGGTAACGTTTCAGCGCTTCAACAACCGCTTTCACGTAGAAGGACATGAAGCCCAGACGGATACCGTGACGTTTTTCGAACGCTTCGCCGTACTGCTTACGCAGATCCATAATCGGCTTCATGTTGACTTCGTTGAACGTGGTCAGCATGGCGGTAGAGTTTTTCGCTTCCAGCAGACGCTCGGCAACGCGTTTACGCAGACGGGTCATCGGTACGCGTTTTTCAGAGCGGTGGCCCAGTTGCGCAACCGGCGCCGCAGCAGCGGCTGGCGCTTTCGCTTCAGCTTTCGCCGGCGCGCTCGCCAGATGTTTCTCAACGTCTTCGCGGGTCAGGCGGCCGCCAACGCCGGTGCCTTTAATCGCCGCCGCGTCGAGGCTGTGTTCAGCCAGCAGACGACGGATAGCCGGGCTAAGCGCGTCGTTGCTCTGCTCTTCCAGAGACGCTTGCTGGCGCTGAGCCGGGGTGGACTCTTTGGTATCAGCTTTCGCATCAGCGGTTTTACCGGCGCTGTTGCCTTCACGCAGGCGGCCCAGAATCTGACGAGACAGCACGGTGGCGCCTTCGTCTTCCAGTACTGCATCCAGAATGCCGTCCGCTGATGCCGGTACTTCCAGTACCACTTTGTCAGTTTCGATTTCGACCAGAACTTCGTCGCGGACTACCGCGTCGCCCGGTTTTTTGTGCCAGGTGGCGACGGTTGCGTCAGCTACGGACTCAGGAAGGTCGGGAACCAGAATATCTACGCTACTCATTGTGTATCCTTTAATTAATCGACGTTCAGCGCGTCATTGACCAGATCTTGTTGCTGTTTCTGGTGAACGGACATATACCCTACCGCCGGAGAGGCGGAGGCCGGGCGGCCTGCATAACGCAGAGAGGCCCCAAATGGAACTACTTCACGAAGGTGGTGCTGGCTGCAGTACCATGCGCCCTGGTTGAGCGGCTCTTCCTGGCACCAGACAAAATCGTGGACGTGCGAGTAAGCTTTCAGCGCTTCCTGTACCGCCTGATGCGGGAACGGATAGAGCTGTTCGATACGCACGATGGCGACATCTTTTTGCTCGTTTTTACGGCGCTGTTCCAGCAGGTCGTAGTAAACCTTACCAGAGCACAGTACGACGCGTTTCACGGCTTGCGGATCGAGTTCGTCGATTTCGCCAATCGCCGGCATAAAGGTGCCGTTCGCCAGTTCGTCCATGCTGGAAACCGCCAGCGGGTGACGCAGCAGAGATTTCGGCGACATGACCACCAGCGGACGGCGCATACCGCGCAGCGCCTGACGACGCAGCATGTGGTAAACCTGTGCCGGAGTGGACGGTACGCAAACCTGCATGTTCTGCTCAGCGCACAGCTGCAGATAACGTTCCAGACGCGCGGAGGAGTGCTCCGGGCCCTGTCCTTCGTAGCCGTGCGGCAGCAGCATCACCAGGCCGCACATCCGGCCCCATTTCTGCTCGCCGGAGCTGATGAACTGGTCAATCACCACCTGCGCGCCGTTGGCGAAGTCGCCGAATTGCGCTTCCCAGATGGTCAGGGTGCGTGGTTCCGCGGTGGCGTAACCGTATTCGAATGCCAGTACCGCTTCTTCAGACAGCACGGAGTCCCAGACGCGGAACTGGCCCTGCCCGTTGTGTACGTTCTGCAGCGGCGTATAGGTAGAACCGTTGCTCTGGTTATGGATAACCGCATGACGGTGGAAGAAGGTACCGCGACCGGAGTCTTCGCCGGACAGACGCACCGGGATACCCTCATCAACCAGGGTGGCGTACGCCAGGTTTTCCGCCGCGCCCCAGTCGAACAGTTTCTCACCCGCCGCCATCAACTGACGGTCGCCGTAGATTTTCGCTACGCGAGACTGCATCTCAACGGTTTCCGGCACCGTACTGATGCGTTTGGCCAGCTCTTGCAGACGTTTTGGCTCAACTTTATCCGGGTAGCTCTCGTCCCACTCATGGTTGAGGTACGGAGACCAGGTAAAGGAGTGCATGTTCATCGGACGCCATTCCGCTACCACGCAATCGCCGGCATCCAGCGCATCGCGGTAGAGGTTAACCTGTTCGGTAGCGTCTTCCAGCGTCGCGACTTTGTCCTGTTCCAGCTTGTCAGCATAGATTTTGCGCGGAGTCGGATGCTTTTTGATTTTCTGGTACATCAGCGGCTGGGTTGCACTCGGCTCGTCGGCTTCGTTGTGGCCGTGACGGCGGTAGCACACCAGGTCGATGAAGACATCGCGTTTAAAGGTATTACGGAAATCCAGCGCCAGACGGGTAACGAAAGCAACCGCTTCCGGGTCATCCGCGTTAACGTGGAAAATCGGCGCCTGAACCATCTTACCGATATCGGTGCAGTACGGCGTAGAACGCGCATCCAGCGGGTTGGACGTGGTGAAGCCAACCTGGTTGTTGATAACGATGCGAACGGTTCCGCCCACTTCGTAACCGCGCGCTTTGGACATGTTCAGGGTTTCCTGAACCACGCCCTGGCCGGCTACCGCGGCGTCGCCGTGGATGGTGATTGGCAGAACTTTATTGCTGCTCGGCTCGTCCAGACGATCCAGACGGGCGCGTACGGAGCCGATAACCACCGGGCTGACGATTTCCAGGTGCGACGGGTTAAACGCCAGCGCCAGGTGAACCAGACCGCCTTCGGTTTCCATATCGGAAGAGAAGCCCATGTGGTACTTCACGTCGCCGGTGCCGAGGTGTTCTTTATGTTTGCCCGCGAATTCGTCGAACAGGTCCTGCGGTTTTTTACCCAGCACGTTGACCAGTACGTTCAGACGACCACGGTGCGCCATACCCAGCACCACTTCACGGGTGCCACTCTTACCGGCGTGGCGGATGATCTCTTTGAGCATCGGGATTAACGCATCGCCGCCTTCCAGCGAGAAGCGTTTCGCGCCCGGGAATTTGGCGCCGAGATAGCGCTCCAGGCCTTCCGCGGCGGTCAGTTCGCTCAGGAAGCGCTTTTTCTCTTCCGCGGTGAAGCTCGCTTTGCCTGCTACTGACTCAATGCGCTGCTGGATCCAGCGTTTTTCTTCAGTAGAGGTGATGTGCATGTATTCCGCGCCGATGGAGCCGCAGTAGGTTTGCTTAAGCGCCGCGATCAGGTCGCCCAGCTTCATCGTGTCTTTTCCGATGGCGAAAGAACCTACGTTATAGCTTTCCTGGAAATCGGCCTCGGTGAGATCGTGGTAAGCCGGATCGAGATCCGCCACTCTCTCTTGCTGCCACAGTCCCAGCGGATCGAGATTCGCCTGCTGGTGACCACGGAAGCGGTATGCGTTGATGAGCTGCAGGACTTTAACCTGCTTCACATTGGTATCAGGGTCGGATATCGAAGAAGTGTAACGTGAGGCATCCTTCGCCAGTCGACGGAAATAATCACGCGTTTTCGAATGAAATTGATCCGGTTTAACTCCGGTGCCAGGTAACTGCTGGAACATCGAACGCCAGTTGGCGTCAACAGAGTCAGGATCGGTTAAGAAGTCTTCATAGAGCTGTTCTATCCAACTCTGGTTCGAACCAGAGAGGTAAGAAGAGTCCAGCCAGGCTTTCATTGCGCCGTTCTGCATCGTGATCCCTTAAGCATTTTTATGCTTATTTCGCCGTAGAAACTACCACGCACACCGAGTGCACGTGCCGGGGTTCACTTGTTGCGGACGAGTTGTGGTTTCTATCCGCTAAGGAACCTTTAAAAACTGTCTAACTATCAGGGGCAGTTTTTAGAGGTTTCCTGCTATATCTATTGCCTGATGGCGCTTCGCTTATCAGGCCTACAAGATACGATCCTGTAGGCCGGATAAGACGTTTACGTCGCCATCCGGCAACGAAAACAACTTACGCGCTGCGCTGCAGCAGCATCGACTTAATATGGCCGATAGCGCGCGTTGGGTTCAATCCCTTAGGACACACACTGACGCAGTTCATAATGCTGTGACAGCGGAATACGCTGAAAGCATCGCTCAGACCTTCCAGACGCTCGCTGGTTTCGGTATCGCGACTGTCGATCAGGAAGCGATACGCGGCCAGAAGGCCTGCCGGGCCGATGAACTTGTCCGGGTTCCACCAGAACGACGGGCAAGAGGTCGAACAACATGCGCACAGAATACACTCGTACAGACCATCGAGTTTCTCGCGCTGCTCAGGCATCTGCAGATGCTCGCGAGCCGGAGGATTTTGCCCATTATTCAATAAGTAAGGCTTGATCTTCTCATATTGTGCGTAGAATTGCCCCATGTCTACCACCAAATCGCGGATAACCGGCAATCCAGGCAGCGGACGGATAACAATTTTCTTACCCGGCTGATTCAGCGCGGAGATCGGCGTGATGCACGCCAGACCATTTTTACCATTCATGTTCAGCCCATCGGAACCGCACACCCCTTCACGGCAGGAGCGGCGGAACGACAGCGACGGATCTTTTTCTTTCAGCTGGATAAGCGCATCCAGCAGCATCATGTCGCGACCTTCTTCCGCTTCGAGGGTGTAATCCTGCATATGCGGAGCGTCGTCAACATCCGGGTTATAGCGATAAATTGAAAACTCGAGTTTCATATTCCTGTCTCCGCATTAATAAGTACGAATCTTCGGCGGGAATGCCGGACGCAGTTTCGGTTCCATGTTGACCGCTCGACGCGTCATGGATTCCGACTCTGGCAGATACAGGGAATGGCACAGCCAGTTTTCATCATCACGTTCCGGGAAGTCGAAGCGGCTATGCGCGCCGCGGCTTTCGGTACGGAAGTTTGCGGATACCGCCGTGGAATAAGCCGTTTCCATCAGGTTATCCAGCTCCAGACACTCGACGCGCTGGGTGTTGAACTCGCTGGAAGTGTCGTCCAGGCGCGCATTTTTCAGACGCTCGCGGATCTCTTTCAGCTGTTCCAGACCTTTGTGCATCGCGTCGCCTTCACGGAAGACCGAGAAGTTATGCTGCATACATTCCTGCAGCGCTTTGCGGATAGCAACCGGGTCTTCGCCGGAACGGGTGTTGTTCCAACGATTCAGACGGTCCAGGGAAGCTTCGACATCGGACTCGCTGGCAGCGCGCAGCGCGCCCTGCTCGGCGATGGATTCCTGCAGATGCAGACCAGCCGCGCGGCCGAAGACCACCAGGTCCAGCAGCGAGTTGCCGCCCAGACGGTTGGCGCCGTGTACCGATACACAGGCGATTTCGCCAACGGCGAACAGGCCCGGGATCACCACATCTTCGCCCTTCTCGTTCACGGTCAGCGCCTGGCCAGTCACTTTGGTCGGAATACCGCCCATCATGTAGTGGCAGGTTGGGATAACCGGAATCGGTTCTTTAACCGGGTCAACGTGGGCAAAGGTACGAGACAGTTCAAGAATGCCCGGCAGACGGGATTCCAGCACTTCTTTACCCAGGTGATCCAGTTTCAGCTTGGCGTGCGGGCCCCACGGACCATCGCAGCCGCGGCCTTCGCGGATTTCGATCATGATGGAACGCGCCACCACGTCACGACCCGCCAGGTCTTTCGCGTTCGGCGCATAACGCTCCATAAAGCGCTCGCCGTGTTTGTTCAGCAGGTAACCGCCTTCGCCGCGGCAACCTTCGGTGACCAGTACCCCTGCCCCGGCGATACCGGTCGGGTGGAACTGCCACATTTCCATATCCTGCACCGGAACGCCCGCGCGCAGAGCCATACCGACGCCGTCGCCGGTGTTGATGTGGGCGTTGGTGGTGGATTGATAAATACGGCCTGCGCCGCCGGTCGCCAGCACGGTAGCGCGAGCTTTGAAGTACACCACTTCACCGGTTTCGATGCACAGAGCGGTACAACCGACCACCGCGCCGTCCTGGTTTTTCACCAGATCGAGGGCATACCATTCGGAGAAGATAGTGGTGTGGTTTTTCAGGTTCTGTTGATACAGGGTGTGCAGCAGCGCGTGACCGGTACGGTCGGCCGCCGCCGCGGTACGTGCCGCCTGCTCGCCGCCGAAGTTTTTCGACTGGCCGCCAAACGGACGCTGATAAATACGGCCGTCATCAAGACGGGAGAACGGCAGACCCATATGTTCCAGCTCAAGAATCGCTTCCGGGCCGGTCTTACACATATATTCGATGGCGTCCTGGTCGCCGATATAGTCCGACCCTTTCACGGTGTCGTACATGTGCCATTCCCAGTTATCTTCATGGGTATTACCGAGCGCAACGGTGATGCCACCCTGCGCGGAAACGGTATGGGAACGGGTAGGGAAAACTTTAGAGAGCAGCGCACAGGTCTGTCCGCTCTGGGAAATCTGCAGCGCCGCGCGCATACCTGCGCCGCCGGCACCAATTACAACTGCATCAAATTCTCTGACTGGCAATTTCATTACACACCCCACACCACAACAAATCCATAAAGAACGTAAGCCACCAGCGCCACAACGATAATCAGTTGCAGAACTAAGCGCACGGCCAGTGGTTTAACGTAGTCCGTCAACACCTGCCACATACCGATCCAGGCGTGAATCAGGATGGAAACGAGAGCCAGCAGGGTAAAGACTTTGGTGAACGCGGAGGAGAAGAATCCGGTCCAGATTTCCCAGGAGATCTCACCGGAGGTGGCGAAGAAGCCAACCATGTAGATGATGTAGAGGGTCAGAACGATGGCGGTAGCACGGACCAGAATAAAGTCATGTACGCCGTTGCGTCCCAGTGCTGAGGCGTTGCTTACCATACGAGGACTCCTGCGAGAAGTGAAAGCACGACAGTAATAACAAAAGAAATTTTGGCGGAGCGTGTCCCTGCTTCGAGGGTTTCTTCCAGATAGCCAAAGTCCATCAGCAGATGGCGGATACCGACAACGGCGTGATAAGCCAGCGCGGTGAGGATGCCCCACATGATGAACTTCACGAAGAAGCTATTCATGATGGAAGCGGCCGTCAGGAAGCCCTCCGGAGAGGAAAGGCTGGTGCCCAGCAACCAAAGCAGAATACCGACCGCCACAAAAGTGATCACACCGGATACGCGATGGAGAATGGACGCTATCGCCGTGATTGGGAATCGAATCGTTTGTAGATCCAGATTGACAGGTCTTTGTTTTTTCACATTTCTTACCATGAATAACGCCCACATGCTGTTCTTATTGTTTCCTTCCTCCGGTCTGCTTGCGGGTCAGACAGCGTCCTTTCTATAACCAGAAGTCATGTTAAAACCCCTTTCCAGGAGTAAAAGCGTGACCAAACAACGCTGGGTGGCTCGGGATTGCAGGGTGTTCCGGAGACCTGGCGGCAGTATAGGCCGTTCACAAAATCATTACAATTAACCTACATATAGTTTGTCGGGTTTTGTCCGGAACAGTGATCAAGGTCACGATTACAACATTATTTTAAATTTTAATCACCTGATTTGACAAATATTAAACATTCTTGTTACAACCATTACTAGATTAATGCAATAATGCCCAAAAGTTATGGGGTCACTCTTTCACCTGAGAATAAGTTATGTAACAGTGTGATGGTATTGACCGATGTAATCAGGACAGTTATTAGTGGTATACAGGTTTTAATATTCGGGCTGCTAAAACGCTGATTTGCTGCCGTTTCACTCCCGGGCTGAAGACGTACCATCAAGCGCCTGCGCTCTGTACCCTGCAATTTTCGCGACACAGAGCTGTGAGCAACATAACAATCTGGTAACGTAGTCAGGTTCGGGCCGAATGCAAATCCACCACCCGGCAGTCTTAAGCAATAAAAGGCGCTAAGGAGACCATAAATGTCTGATGCTAAAGCAAAAATCACCCTGGGTGGTGACACTGCTATTGAACTTGATGTGCTAAAAGGCACGCTCGGTCAGGATGTTATTGATATTCGTAGTCTTGGTTCAAAAGGTGTCTTCACCTTCGACCCCGGTTTCACTTCAACAGCCTCGTGTGAATCTAAAATTACTTTTATCGACGGCGATGAAGGGATCCTGCTCCACCGCGGTTTCCCGATCGATCAGCTGGCTACCGAGTCAAATTATCTTGAAGTGTGCTACATCCTGTTGAACGGCGAAAAACCGACTCAACAGCAGTACGACGAATTCAAAACTACCGTTACCCGCCACACCATGATCCACGAGCAGATTACCCGTCTGTTCCACGCGTTCCGCCGCGACTCTCACCCGATGGCGGTGATGTGCGGTATTACCGGCGCCCTGGCGGCGTTCTATCACGATTCCCTGGACGTAAATAATCCACGTCACCGTGAAATCGCCGCCTATCGTCTGCTGTCCAAAATGCCGACCATGGCAGCGATGTGTTACAAATATTCTATCGGCCAGCCTTTCGTGTATCCGCGCAACGATCTCTCCTACGCGGGTAACTTCCTGAATATGATGTTCTCCACGCCGTGCGAAACCTATGAGGTTAACCCGGTGCTGGAACGCGCGATGGACCGTATCCTGATCCTGCACGCTGACCACGAACAGAACGCCTCAACCTCTACCGTGCGTACCGCTGGCTCTTCCGGCGCTAACCCGTTCGCCTGCATCGCTGCGGGTATCGCCTCCCTGTGGGGGCCGGCGCACGGCGGCGCCAACGAAGCCGCGCTGAAAATGCTGGAAGAGATCAGCTCCGTTGAACACATTCCGGAATTCGTGCGCCGCGCGAAAGACAAGAATGACTCTTTCCGCCTGATGGGCTTCGGCCATCGCGTGTACAAGAACTACGATCCGCGCGCCACCGTAATGCGTGAAACCTGCCACGAAGTACTGAAAGAGCTGGGCACCAAGGACGATCTGCTGGAAGTGGCGATGGAACTTGAGCATATCGCGCTCAACGACCCGTACTTCATCGAGAAGAAACTGTATCCGAACGTCGACTTCTACTCCGGCATCATCCTGAAAGCGATGGGTATTCCATCCTCGATGTTTACCGTCATCTTCGCGATGGCGCGTACCGTCGGCTGGATTGCCCACTGGAACGAAATGCACAGCGACGGTATGAAAATTGCCCGTCCGCGTCAGCTGTATACCGGCTACCAGAAGCGCGATTTCAAGTCCGATCTCAAGAAGTAATTTCAACCCTGTCGGGGTTAGCAAAAAAAATCGGGGACCTTCCCCGATTTTTTTTATTTAAGCGTACAAAAAAATTTGAATCACTCAACAACTGGCGTTAGTGCTGGCAGCCAGGACACCAGTAAAAGGGTCGCGATGACAGCATGGTTTTCTCAATGATACTGCCGCAGCGTTCGCAGGCCTCACCCTCGCGATGAAAAACCTTAAAGCGGAATAGCGCGCCATGATGTTTGTTTTCATCCACTTGCCCGCGGGTGCGGTAAGAAAGGCGCGGGATATCCAGCAGCGCGTGCGCCAGCGCATCGAGCTGCGTGTCATTGAGCTCGGCGGCCTTATGCTGCCCGGTCAGCCCCACCTGCCACAGGATCTCCACCCGCAGATAGTTACCGAGCCCGGCGAGAAACGCCTGGTCCAGCAACAGGCCGGAAAACTGGCGATTGCGAAATTTCGCCGATAACAGCCGCTCTCTGACCTGCCCGGCGGTTAACGTCATATCCAGCACATCCGGCCCGACCCGTTGTAAAAACGGATGATGGGCCAGCTCTTGCGCCGTCAGTATCTCAATCTCGGAGGCGCTATAGAGCAAAATCGCCTTGCGTGCGGTCTGTAACCTGACGCGCAGCACGCGCTTCGATTGCGGCTCAACGCCCGCATCCACCACGCGCCAGACGCCATACAGCTGGTTATGGCTATACAGCGTCAATCCGCCGGAGAAGTGGGTTAACAGGGCCTTGCCGCGGGTGGCGATATGGGTCACCCGCTGACCAATTAGCTGAGTTTGATAGGGTTGCAACTGTGGAAAGGCGAACCAGGCTTCGGTTAACGGTTCGCCTTTGATAGCCGCCTCCAGGGTATCCGCCGCGCGGCGGATCTCCGGGCCTTCAGGCATAGTTTCGTCCTTCTGTTAGTGCGTGGCGCCGCCGCCAATTTTGACGTCGTCATCCTGTTCAAGGGCGACGGCAATCGCCGTTTCCAGCGCCGCGCGTACCGTCTCGACCGACATACTCGCCTGCCCCGGATGGGCCGCCGCCTGTTCAGGTAGATAAGGAATATGGATAAAACCACCCTTCTGCCCGCTTTTTCCCTGCAGCTGATGCAGCAAACCATACATCACGTGATTGCAGACGAAGGTGCCCGCGGTTTGCGACACCGAGGCCGGGATCCCCTGCTGGCGCAACGCGCTAACGATCGCTTTGATCGGTAGCGTACTGAAGCATGCCGCGGGGCCGTCAGCGACGATCGGCTCATCGATCGGCTGCTGGCCTTTATTATCGGGGATCCGCGCATCATCGACGTTGATAGCCACACGTTCGACGGTAATATCGACACGGCCTCCGGCCTGCCCGACGGCAATCGTTAGCTGTGGTTGATAGGTTTCCAGCGCGGCGTTCAGCACCGTTAGCGCCTCGCCGAACACGCAAGGTAACTGTTTAGCCACCACCTGCTGCCCGCGAATAATCATGCCATCAAGCTGCTTAACCACTTCCCATGAAGGATTAACCGTTTCGCCGCCGAACGGCTCAAAACCGGTAATTAATACGCCAGCCATCATCCCTCCTTACAGGAACATCAGGAAATAGAGTAAAAATACGTTGACGATCAGCAGCAGGATACCGGTCGGTACCTGGGCTTTAATCACCGCGTTTTTATCCGGCAGTTCCAGCAGCGCCGCCGGTACGATATTAAAGTTTGCCGCCATCGGCGTCATCAGCGTGCCGCAGTAGCCGGAAAACATACCAATCGCCGCCATTACCGCCGGATTGCCGCCGTGCTGCAGAACTAAAATCGGAATGCCAACCCCGGCTGTCACAATCGGGAAAGCGGCAAAGGCATTGCCCATCACCATCGTCAACACCGCCATGCCGATGGCGTACACGGCCACGGCGATAAAACGGTTATCTACCGCCAGATAGTGCTCGGTCAGCCACGAAATGCTGGTTCCGACACCCGCCGTGGTGAACAGCAGCCCCAGCACCGCGAGGATCTGCGGCAGGATAAAGGCCCAGCCGACGGAATCAAGCAAACGGCGCGCTTCCTGCATCGGCTGCGCCACCGTTTCATGGGTCATACGAATCGCCATCGCCAGGCCAATCAGCGTACCGACGGTCATCGAGAACAGGGTAATCAGCGTCGCGTGGTTGCCCGGCCCGAAGAGCGCCACCTGCCATGAAGGCAGATTGTTAAACAGCAGTACGCCAATGACGGTGACGACCGGAATCGCCAGCGCCGGATAGAAAAGTTTGTTGCCGAGGCGTTTCGCGCTGGCGGTTTTCTCTTCCTGGCTACGCTGATGGTAGCTGCCGAGGCGCACACCGCCAAAACCGGCGATCAGCGCCAGTACCACCACCACCCCGCCGACGGCGATATTCACCGCACGCTTATCGCCCACCAGTTGATACGTCCAGTCGCCGAGCAAGAACACCAGCCCGTACAGGCCCCAGAACAGGCCGGTTGTCAGACGCCGCGGATTGCTTTTGTCGCGCCAGGACATGATAGCCACGACCAGCAGTACCGCGCCGGCCAGCCAGTATAAATACGTTTGCTGGAAGTTCATGCCGCACCGCCTTTCGCCTGCCCGGCGTTAACCCGGTCCAGCTCACGCTGGAGATGGCGATCGAGGCGCCACAGGCGCGCGGCGTGGATCAGGAAGGCGCAGATCGCCGTCGGGATCCCCCACAGGGCAATATGCAACGGTTCCGTCTGGATCCCGCCCGACTCCAGCATAAAGTTGTGCATGAAGATGATCGCGCCAAAGGCAACAAAAATATCTTCACCGAAAAACAGCCCGACGTTATCGGTCGCCGCCGACATCGCGCGCAGGCGGTAGCGCACATGACCCGGCAGCGGGCCAAAGCGCTTTTCCGCCGCCCCCTCCGCCATTGGCGCCAGCAGCGGGCGCACCATTTGCGGATGCCCGCCGAGGCTGGTCAATCCCAGGGCGGCGGTGGCTTCGCGCACAAACAGATAGACGATCAGCAGTCGTCCGGCGGTCGCGCTATGGATCTTCGCGATCCACGCCTGCGCCCGCTCTTTCAGACCATGTCGCTCCAGCAGCCCGATCACCGCCAGCGGCAGTAGCAGAATAAACGGCAGATTACGGGTATTGAGGAAGCCCTCGCCCAGTTTCTCCAGAATAGTGGCTATTGGCATATGCGCCGCCACGCCGGTGACGATCCCGGAGATTATCACCACCAGCACCGGGTTAAAGCGTAATACAAAACCGACCACAATCACGGCAATGCCGATCAGCGGCCAGAGGGATATCGCCTCTTGCATAATAACGTCCTGTTCAGTTGTGAGTGTTGTTTATTGTTTGATTTAATTATTATTAAAATACTCAGGCGGACGATTAATCGATGTCCGCGCTGACGTCAATATTGCGCCCGGCAAACGCGGCGCGCAGGCGTCGGGCGAAATCGAGCGCATGAGCACCATCGCCATGCAGACAGACCGTTTCCGCCTTCACATGCGCCCATTCGCCGCTCAGGCTGCGCACCCGATTGTGCTGCACCATTTCCAGCGTTTGCGCCAGCGCCTGCTCTTCGCTCTCTATCAGCGCGCCCGGCTGGCTGCGCGGCACCAGGCTACCGTCGGCGAGATAACCGCGATCGGCGAAGACTTCCTGGCGCGTCGTCAGCTGATAGCGCTGTCCGGCGCGGATAAGCTCGCTCCCCGCCAGCCCGACCAGCACCAACCCGGCGTCGGCATCGCGCACCGCACGGGCGATGGCATCGGCCAAAGCCGGCTCTTTCGCCGCCTGGTTGTACAACATGCCATGCGGTTTGACGTGCCGCAGCTCGCCGCCCTGGGCATGCACGATTGCCGCCAGCGCGCCAATTTGATACAGCACCTGGGCATAGACCGTCTCTGGCGGTAACTGCATCGCGGTGCGGCCGAAATTTTCCCGGTCCGGGAAGCTTGGGTGCGCGCCAATAGCGACGCCATTTTTCAGCGCCTCGCGCACGCACTGCTGCATGAGCAGCGCATCGCCGGCGTGAAAGCCGCAGGCGATATTGGCGGAAGAGACCAGCTGCAGCAGCGCGCTATCGCTGGCGCAGCCTTCGCCGAGGTCGGCATTTAAATCAATTCTCATCGCTTAATCTCCAGGCCAGTTGTTCAAGGTAGCGCTGCTGGTCGGCGCGCGCTTTCAGCGCTTCTTCCAGCGAACATGGGACGAAATGGATCGGCTGACCCAGTGGAATTTGCGCCAGTTGGTACATATCAGCTTCAATAATGCACGCTATACGCGGATAGCCGCCAGTGGTCTGCGCATCGTTCATTAACACAATCGGCTGGCCGTTATGCGGTACCTGTACCACGCCGGGCAGCAGGCCATGGGAGAGCATTTCCCGGTCGGTTGTGCGCTTGAGCGGCTGACCCTGCAGGCGGTAGCCCATACGGTTGCTCTGCGGGCTCAGCTTCCACGGCGAGCGCCAGAAAGACTCCTGCGACACGCTGTCGAATTCGTGATACTCCGGCCCCGGCAGCGCGCGAATAATATTGCCTATCGGCAGCTGTTTAACGCCGCGCGAAGCGCTAAAGCGGCGGGAGGATTTCCCAATCTTCAATTGATCGCCATCCTGCAACCGGCGCCCTTCGATTCCGCCGATACCGACTTTCAGATCGGTAGAGCGGGAACCTAAAACTTCAGGAACGTCGATACCTCCCGCCACCGCCAGGTAGCTGCGGATCCCATGCTGAGGATTTTTTAGCACCAGCCGCTGCCCGGCCTTCGCTTCCATTCGCCAACCCAGCCAGACCGGCGCGCCGTCGAGCGTCGCTTCGCAGGCGGCGCCGGTCAACGCGAACCAGCAATGACGGGTAAACTGTACATCGACCTGACCCAGCGTAATTTCCAGCGCCGCCGTCTCCGGCGCATTGCCCACCAGCAGATTGGCAATGGTCATCGCCGGTTTATCCAGCGCGCCGCAGCGGCTAATTCCCCACTGGCGCTGGCCTTCCCGGCCGCCATCCTGTACCGAGGTGTACATGCCGGCGCGGATAAATTTCAACATACCCCCTCCTTCTGCGGCACAAAGCGCACGCGATCGCCAGAACGCAGCAGCACCGGCTCTTCACGCTTTGGATCGAATAATGCCAGCGGCGTGCGCCCCAGTAGCTGCCAGCCGCCCGGCGTCGCCAGCGGATAAATACCGGTTTGCGATCCGCCGATACCAACCGATCCCGCCGGTACCAGTACGCGCGGCTCGGCGCGACGCGGCATCGCCAGCTGCTCCGGCAGGCCGCCAAAGTACGGAAACCCCGGCTGGAAACCCAGAAACCACACCATGTACTCCACCGAAGAGTGCAGTTCGACCACCTGCTTTTCGCTCAATCCGCAATGGCGCGCGACGTCGCCAAGGTCTGGCCCCGACTCGCCGCCATAGATAACCGGGATACTTATCTCACGGGATTCCGGCTCCAGCGCTTCGCTCTCTTCCCACCAGCGTTGCAGCTTGTCAATCGCCTCCCACGCCATCTCCTGCGGGCGGCGCAGTACAACGGTGATGTTGTTCATCCCCGGTATCACTTCAACCACTTCTTCGTGGTCGGTTAACCGCTGCGTCAGGCCCCAGATACGTTTTTGGCTCTCCAGGGTCACCGGAGGCTCAAGCTCCAGGACCACCGCCGTTTCACCTAATAGATAACAACGCGCTCGCTGCACTTTTTTCTCTCTCATCAGGCCGGGTTAGGGATATCAATAAAGGTGACGTCCAGGTCGGTATTTTCCGTCAACCACTCGCTCAGGGCGCGAATACCGCCACGCTCGGTGGCATGATGGCCAGCGGCATAAAAATGCAACCCTTGCTCACGGGCGGAATGGATGGTCTGCTCAGATACTTCGCCGGTAATAAAGGCATCGACGCCAAAGCGGGCCGCGCTATCGATAAAGCTCTGGCCGCCACCGGTACACCAGGCGACGCGGGCGACTTTGTCCGGCCCGGTATCGCCGCACCACAGCGGTTTACGTCCCAATCGCGCTTCAATCCACGAGGCCAGTTCCAGCCCGGATACCGGCATAGACAGCTCGCCCCACGGCACCAATGGTTCGATTTCCCCCATCACGTTGATCCCCAGCAGTTGCGCCAGTTGGGCGTTATTGCCCAGTTCCGGATGCGCATCCAGCGGTAAATGCCAGCCATAAAGGTTGATATCGTTGGCCAGCAACGTTTTCAGCCGATTGCGCTTCATGCCGCGGATCACCGGCGACTCGCCTTTCCAGAAGTAGCCGTGATGCACAATCACCGCATCCGCCTGCAGACGCACGGCTTCATCGAGCAGCGCCTGGCTGGCGGTCACGCCGGTAACGATTTTCCGCACCGACTCCCGCCCTTCGACCTGCAGGCCATTCGGGGCGTAATCACTGATGGCCGCGCTATTCAGTTTTTCGTTAATTAATTGTTCCAGTTCGCTATTTTTCATTGCCGCTCCATCAGAAAATCAGTTTGTACAAACCTATAACATAACCACATCCGCCCGAGTCGTCGATAGCGACGCCAAAGGGTCTATTTCAGCCATTCGCATAATCGCCCAAATTGTCTCTTCCCCTCACCGCGCATTAGTGTATATTTATGCACTTATAAAGCATATTAAATAACCAGAAAGCCATTTAGGCCATGAATAACACCAAACAAACGCTATTCATGCAGAAAGATCGACTTTCGTTTTACGGCCAGGAAATGAACGTTACATGAACAAACAAACTTCACAACCACGGGCGATTTATTACGTCGTTGCGCTGCAAATTTGGGAATACTTCAGTTTTTACGGCATGCGGGCGCTGTTAATCCTGTACCTCACCAACCAGCTCAAGTACGACGATAACCACGCTTATACCCTGTTTAGCGCCTACTGCTCCCTGGTCTATGTCACCCCTATTCTCGGCGGCTTCCTCGCCGACAAACTGCTCGGCAACCGCATGGCGGTGATGCTCGGGGCGCTACTCATGGCTATCGGTCACCTGGTGCTCGGCGCCAGCGAAATCGCCCCCACCTTCCTCTATTTATCGCTGGCGATTATCGTTTGCGGTTACGGGCTGTTTAAATCCAACGTCAGCTGCCTGCTTGGCGAACTGTATGAGCCGACCGATCCGCGCCGGCGGCTTCTCGCTGATGTACGCCGCGGGTAATATTGGTTCGATCATCGCGCCTATCGCCTGCGGCTACGTGCAGGAAGAGTACAGCTGGGCGATGGGCTTTGCGCTGGCGGCAGTCGGTATGATTGCCGGTCTGGTGATCTTCCTCTGCGGCGGTCGCCACTTCCGCCATACCACCGGCGTTAACCGCGAGGCACTGTGCGCGCGGACCTTCCTCCTGCCGAACTGGGGCTGGCTGCTGGTATTGCTGGTGGCGACGCCGCTGTTGATTACCGTGCTGTTCTGGCAGGAGTGGTCGGTGTATGCGCTGATCGTCGCGACGGTGATTGGCCTGGCGGTACTGGCGCGTATTTACCTGCGCGCGGAGAACGACAAACAGCGTAAAGAGCTGCGTCTGATTATCGTCCTCACCGGTTTTAGCCTGCTGTTCTGGGCCTTTGCCCAGCAGGGCGGCAGCTCCATCAGCCTGTATATCGACCGTTTCGTGAACCGCCACGTCATGAGCTATGAAGTACCAACCGCGATGTTCCAGTCGGTTAACGCCTTCGCGGTAATGCTCTGCGGTATGGTGCTGGCATGGCTGGTCAAAGAGAACATCAAGGGCAACCGCACCGTGCGTATCTGGGGGAAATTCGCCCTCGGTCTGGGGCTAATGAGCGCCGGGTTCTGCATTCTGACCTTAAGCGCCCGCTGGTCGGCCGCGTATGGCCACTCCTCCATGCCGCTGATGGTACTGGGGCTGGCGGTGATGGGTTTCGCCGAACTGTTTATCGACCCGGTTGCGATGTCGCAAATCACCCGGATCGAAATCCCCGGCGTCACCGGGGTGCTGACCGGTATCTATATGCTGCTTTCCGGGGCGATCGCCAACTATCTGGCCGGCGTCATCGCCGACCAGACGTCGCAGGCGTCGTTTGATGCCGCGGGCGCGGTTAACTATTCGATTGAAGCCTACATCGACGTCTTCAGCCAGATCACCTGGGGCGCGCTGGCCTGCGTTGGCCTGGTGCTGGTCATCTGGCTGTATCACTCCGTGAAGGTCAAAACCCGCCAACTGGCGGTAGAGTAGAAACTATCTGGCGGCTTCCCAGGCCGCCAGCGTCTCCAGCCGCGCCTGCTTATGGTCAACCAGCGGGCGCGGATACCTCAGCGTTACCCCCTGTTTATCCGCCCACAGCCACGGCTGATGCAGCGCTTTTTCTGGCACTTCAGCCAGTTCCGGCAGCCAGCGGCGAATAAACTCGCTCTGCTTATCAAATTTCTCGCCCTGGGTCGTCGGATTGAAAATACGAAAATAAGGGGCTGCATCGGTACCGGTCGAGGCCGCCCACTGCCAACCGCCGTTGTTGGCCGCCAAATCGCCGTCGATCAGTTGGCTCATGAAATAGCGCTCTCCGTGCCGCCAGTCGAGGCGCAGGTCTTTCGCCAGGAAGCTGGCGACAATCATCCGCAGGCGATTGTGCATCCAGCCGGTGGCGTTAAGCTGCCGCATGGCGGCATCGACGATGGGGAAACCGGTTTGCCCCTGTTGCCAGGCCCGCAGTTCATCCTCATTGCTGCGCCAGGCGACCTTGTCGGTCCAGGCGACAAACGGCCGGCCTTTACACAGTTTCGGATAGTAAACCATCAGATGACGATAGAACTCGCGCCAGATAATCTCGTTCAGCCAACTTGCGCCCGCTTCGCCATCCAGTGCGCCGGGCTGCTCCCGTAACAAGCGATGCAGGCACTGGCGCGGCGACAGTACGCCTACCGCGAGACACGGCGATAGCCTGCTGGTTCCCTCTATCGCCGGAAAATCGCGCTGCTGGTCGTAATCTGCCGCCGGCTGCTGACAAAACGCGCGCAATCGAGCCAGCGCCGTTTTTTCATCCGCCGCGAACAGATCGGTGTCGAACGGCGTTTGCGGATAGTTGATCTCAGGCAGCGGCGAGGCCTGTCGGGTGGCTGACTGGCGCGGTTTCGGCGCCGCCACGCACTCCGGCAACCCTTCACGCAGGCGGCGGATAAAGGCATTTTTAAACGGCGTAAAGACTTTATACATCTCGCGGTTGCCGGTCATCACGCTGCCCGGCGGCAACAGCACGCTGTCATCAAACCCCTGGCAGGTGACTTCTTTCAGGATTTTCTCAACACCGGCGTCGCGCTGGCGCTCATTAAACTCATACTGATAATTATAAAATAGATGGCTAACCTGGTGCTGTTTACAGAAGCGCGTCAGCAGCTCGATGCTGGCGGCGAAATCGTCCGCTTCTTCTACCAGCAGCGGAATACCGCGTTCCGCTAATGCCGCGTGCAGGCTGCGTAAATGGCTGGCGATAAAGGCCGCCTGGCGCGGCGCCATATCATGTTGGCGCCACTGCTCTGGCGTGGCGATATACAGCGCCAGCACCTGCGCCTGCGGGTCGCGGCAGGCGGCGGCCAGCGCCAGATTATCGTTAAGGCGTAAATCCATGCGAAACCAGACCAAATGGGTGGCCATAAAACTCCTCACTCTCCGTAAGCAAAACTCAGCACTCAGGCCGGCAAAATAGCGCGCTGCGGTAAAATACGCACCTGCCAATTCTGCCACGGCGCGTGAAAGCTAAGTGTAGACAGCAGACGAAAAAAACCGCCGGTCGTCAACCGGCGGTTTTGATATTCGTCGCAGCAGCGCGGATTTAGTAGAAGTCATGCGCGGCTTTTTCCGCCTGCGCCATCCATACTGGCTGTTCGCTGGTTTTCGCCCATACCCGATGCAGCCAGCTGTAATAACGGGCGCGATCTTTCCAGAACAGCATTACCGGCAGCGCAGCGACCCCGGCCACGACGGCGAAAGCGCGACGCATCAGGATAATGTGAGCAGGATAAGCTTTGTACAACGCCATAATTTCTCTCCCCTTTGTCAGGCCGGCAAGCAACGCCGGTAAATGTCACAATGTTTGTCTGCACAAATAGTACCGCGCTGGTTGTAATTTTACTACTCATCCGACCACTAAAAAGCACTTATTTATACTTAATTTACATTCACGGCGTAACTGAGTTACAAAAAAGTTAAATTAATACTAACCATTAGTTAAATTGTGCCTTTAGCCATTTTTATACTTTTTTTACACCGCCCGCGGCGATTTTTGCGAAATCTTTGCGCCGAAATTCCTACCCTCTCGGTATATCAATAAGAGACACACCCGGAGGTGGAAAGTGACTACAGGCATCATTGCCGGCGTAACGCTGGTGTTCCTGCTGCTGGCGTATCTGGTCTATGCCCTGATACATGCGGAGGCATTCTGATGGCCGCGCAAGGGTTCTTACTTATCGCCAGCTTCCTGCTGGTACTGCTGGTGCTGGCGCGGCCACTCGGTTCGCTGCTGGCGCGAATGATAAACGACGTTCCGCTCCCGGGGCTTGCCGGCGTTGAGCGCGGTATCTGGCGGCTGGCGGGGATTCGCCGCCAGGAGATGGACTGGCGGCAGTACTTGATCGCCATTGTGCTGTTTAACGCCATTGGTCTCGCGGCGCTGATGGCGCTGCTGATGTGCCAGGGGTGGCTGCCGTTCAATCCGCAGCACTTCCCCAGCCTGTCATGGGATTTAGCGTTGAATACCGCGGTCAGTTTCGTCAGCAACACCAACTGGCAGGCCTACGCCGGGGAAACCACCATGAGCTATCTCAGCCAGATGGTGGGCCTGGCGGTGCAAAACTTCCTGTCGGCCGCGACCGGTATTGCGGTGATCTTCGTGCTGACCCGCGCCTGGGCGCGACAGAAAGTCAGCACCCTCGGCAACGCCTGGGTCGACCTGACCCGCATTACGCTGTGGCTGCTACTGCCTCTTTCTCTGCTGATCGCGCTGTTCTTTGTGCAACAGGGCGTGCCGCAGAACCTGCAGGCTTATCAGCCGTTCACCAGCCTGGAAGGCGTTCGCCAGTGGCTGCCGATGGGGCCGGTCGCCTCGCAGGAAGCGATCAAAATGCTCGGTACCAACGGCGGCGGTTTCTTTAATGCCAACTCATCGCATCCGTTTGAGAACCCGACGGCGTTAACCAACCTGGTGCAGATGCTGGCGATCTTCCTGATCCCGGCGGCGCTGTGTTTTGCCTTTGGCGAAGCGGTCGGCGATCGCCGTCAGGGACGCGCCATCCTGTGGGCGATGGCGCTGATTTTCGTGGTCTGCGTGGCGGTGGTGATGTGGGCGGAAACCCGCGGAAATCCGCATCTGCTCAGCCTTGGCGCCGACAGCAGCCTGAATATGGAAGGGAAAGAGAGCCGCTTTGGCATTCTCGCCAGCAGCCTGTTTGCGGTGGTCACTACTGCGGCCTCCTGCGGCGCGGTCAACGCGATGCATGATTCCTTCACCGCGCTGGGCGGTATGGTGCCGATGTGGTTGATGCAGATTGGCGAGGTGGTCTTCGGCGGCGTAGGCTCCGGGCTATACGGCATGCTGCTGTTCGTCATGCTGGCGGTATTTATCGCCGGGTTGATGATTGGCCGCACGCCGGAATATCTCGGCAAGAAAATCGACGTGCGCGAAATGAAAATGATCGCGCTGGCGATTCTGGTGACCCCGACGCTGGTACTGCTCGGCACCGCGCTGGCGATGATGACCGAAGCCGGACGCAGCGCCATGTTGAATCCTGGGCCGCACGGCTTTAGCGAAGTGTTGTACGCCGTCACCTCGGCGGCCAACAACAACGGCAGCGCCTTCGGCGGCTTAAGCGCCGGCACGACATTCTGGAACCTGCTGCTGGCGTTCTGCATGCTGGTGGGCCGCTTCGGGGTGATCGTCCCGGTGATGGCGATTGCCGGGTCGCTGGTGAATAAGAAAATTCAGCCCGCCAGCTCCGGCACGCTCGCCACCCACGACGCGCTGTTTATCGGCCTGCTTATCGGCACCGTCCTGCTGGTCGGCGCCCTGACCTTTATCCCCGCACTGGCGCTCGGCCCGGTGGCGGAACACTTCTCTTTACTTTAAGCGATGCGGAGCAGCCTGTTATGAGTCGCAAACAATTAGCCCTGCTGGAGCCGACGCTGGTGCGTCAGGCGCTGCTGGATGCGGTGAAAAAACTCAGCCCCTCGGTGCAGTGGCGTAACCCGGTGATGTTTATCGTCTGGATTGGCAGCGTACTGACCACCCTGCTGGCGATGGCCATGGCCGGGGGGTATCTCACGGGTCACACCGGCTTTACCGCCGCCGTCAGCCTGTGGTTATGGTTTACCGTGCTGTTCGCCAATTTCGCCGAAGCCATGGCCGAAGGCCGTAGTAAAGCGCAGGCCAACAGCCTGAAAGGGGTGAAGAAAACCGCTTTCGCCCGTAAGCTGCGCGCGCCGCAGCACGATGCTCCGATGGATCACGTCCCGGCGGAAGAGTTACGCAAAGGCGATATCGTGCTGGTCGAAGCTGGCGACATTATCCCCTGCGACGGCGAAGTGATCGAAGGCGGCGCTTCGGTAGATGAAAGCGCCATCACCGGGGAATCCGCGCCGGTGATCCGCGAGTCCGGCGGCGATTTCGCCTCGGTCACCGGCGGCACCCGGATCCTCTCTGACTGGCTGGTGATCCGCTGCAGCGTCAACCCTGGCGAAACCTTCCTTGACCGGATGATCGCTATGGTTGAAGGCGCGCAGCGCCGTAAAACTCCAAACGAAATCGCGCTGACGATCCTGCTGATCGCCCTGACGCTGGTGTTCCTGCTGGCCACCGCCACCATCTGGCCCTTCTCGGCGTGGAGCGGTAATGCGGTTAGCGTTACCGTGCTGGTCGCGCTGCTGGTGTGTCTGATCCCGACCACCATCGGCGGCCTGCTCTCCGCTATCGGCGTCGCCGGGATGAGCCGGATGCTCGGCGCCAACGTCATCGCCACCAGCGGCCGCGCGGTGGAAGCCGCCGGCGATGTCGACGTACTGCTGCTGGATAAAACCGGCACCATCACCCTCGGCAACCGTCAGGCCTCGGCTTTCCTGCCGGCTCGCGGCGTCGAAGAGCGCGTATTGGCCGACGCCGCCCAACTGTCGTCGCTGGCGGATGAAACGCCGGAAGGCCGCAGCATCGTGGTACTGGCGAAACAGCGCTTTAATTTGCGCGAACGCGACCTGCAGTCGCTGCACGCCACATTTGTCCCCTTTACCGCCCAGACCCGTATGAGCGGTATCAACATCGACCAACGCATGATCCGCAAAGGGTCGGTGGACGCGATTCGCCGCCATATCGAAGCTAACGGCGGCCACTTCCCGGCCGATGTCGATAAGCAGGTAGAAGAGGTCGCCCGCCAGGGGGCCACGCCGCTGGTGGTGGCGGAAGGCGAACGCGTGCTGGGCATTATTTCGCTCAAAGATATCGTCAAAGGCGGCATTAAAGAGCGTTTCGCCCAGCTGCGCAAAATGGGCATTAAAACGGTGATGATCACCGGTGATAACCGCCTGACCGCCGCCGCCATCGCCGCCGAAGCGGGGGTTGATGATTTTCTTGCCGAAGCGACGCCGGAAGCCAAGCTGGCGCTGATTCGTCAGTATCAGTCGGAAGGACGGCTGGTGGCGATGACCGGTGACGGTACCAACGACGCCCCGGCGCTGGCGCAGGCTGATGTGGCGGTCGCGATGAACTCCGGCACCCAGGCAGCAAAAGAGGCGGGCAATATGGTGGATCTCGACTCGAACCCGACCAAGCTGATTGAAGTGGTGCATATCGGTAAACAGATGCTGATGACCCGTGGGTCGTTAACCACATTCAGTATCGCCAACGACGTCGCCAAGTATTTCGCGATTATTCCGGCCGCCTTCGCCGCCGCCTATCCGCAGCTGGCGATGCTGAACGTGATGCATCTGCACTCGCCCTCTTCGGCGATCATGAGCGCGGTTATTTTCAACGCCCTGATTATCGTCTGCCTGATCCCTTTAGCGCTGAAGGGCGTGAGCTATCGTCCGCTGTCGGCATCGGCGATGCTGCGCCGCAACCTGTGGGTTTACGGCCTCGGCGGGCTGATTGTGCCGTTTGTCGGTATTAAAGCTATCGACCTGTTGCTGACCCTGAGCGGTCTGGTGTGAGGAAACTACCATGTCATTAATTCGTCCGGCATTTGTGCTATTTATTCTGTTAACCCTGCTCACTGGCGGCCTGTATCCGTTGCTGACTACCGCCTTAGGGCATTGGTGGTTCCCGCAGCAGGCTAACGGCTCGCTGATCCAGATCGACGGCGAGGTGCGCGGCTCCGCTCTGATCGGGCAGAACTTTACCGCCGCCGGTTATTTCCATGGACGCCCTTCCGCGACGGCAGAGGTGGCGGATAATCCGCTGGCCTCTGGCGGCAGTAACCTGGCGGTCAGCAATCCGGCGCAGGATAAAGCGATTAGCGAACGGGTAGAGGCGTTACGCGCCGCTAACCCGCAAGCGAATCCGACGGTGCCGGTCGAGCTGGTGACCGCATCGGCCAGCGGGCTGGATAACAACCTGACCCCTGCCGCGGTGCTGTGGCAGGTACCGCGCGTCGCCAAAGCGCGCAATCTTAGCGATGCGCAGGTGAAACAGTTAGTGGATCAGGCAACGCAAAAACCGTTGCTCAGCTTTCTCGGTCAACCTGTGGTAAATATACTGCAACTGAATATGGCGCTGGATGCCCTGAAGGATTAATCAATGAGTGACGAGCCGCTGCGCCCGGACCCCGACCGTCTGCTGCAACAAACCGCTGCGCCGCATCGCGGCAAGCTGAAGGTGTTTTTCGGCGCCTGCGCCGGGGTGGGTAAGACCTGGGCTATGCTGGCGGAAGCGCAGCGGCTGCGCGCTCAGGGGCTGGATATTCTGATCGGCGTGGCGGAAACCCACGGCCGCAAAGATACCGCCGCCATGCTGGAGGGGCTTAGCGCCCTCCCGCAAAAGCGCATTTCCCATCGCGGACGCTACGTCCATGAGTTTGACCTCGATGCCGCGCTGGCCCGCCGCCCGGCGCTGATCCTGGTGGACGAACTGGCGCATAGCAACGCGCCGGGTTCGCGCCACCCGAAACGCTGGCAGGACGTCGAAGAACTGCTCGAAGCCGGTATCGACGTCTTCACCACCGTCAACGTCCAGCATCTTGAAAGCCTCAATGATGTGGTCAGCGGTATTACCGGCGTGCAGGTACGCGAAACCGTCCCCGACCCCTTCTTTGACGCCGCCGATGATGTCGTTCTGGTGGATTTGCCGCCGGACGATCTGCGCCAGCGCCTGAATGAGGGCAAGGTGTACATCGGCGGCCAGGCCGAACGCGCCATCGAAAACTTCTTCCGCAAAGGTAATCTGATCGCCCTGCGCGAGCTGGCGCTGCGCCGTACCGCCGACCGGGTAGACGAGCAAATGCGCGCCTGGCGCGACCGCCAGGGGCAGGAAAAAGTCTGGCACACCCGCGACGCCATTCTGCTGTGCATCGGCCACAACACCGGCAGTGAAAAACTGGTTCGCGCCGCCGCCCGGCTGGCAGCCAGGCTCGGCAGCGTCTGGCACGCGGTCTATGTAGAAACGCCCGCGCTGCACCGACTGCCGGAGGCCAGGCGGCGGGCGATCCTCGCCGCGCTGAAGCTGGCGCAAGAGTTAGGCGCCGAGACCGCCACCCTCTCCGACCCATCGGAAGAAAAAGCGGTGCTGCATTACGCTCGCGAGCACAACCTCGGCAAAATTGTGATTGGCCGCCAGGGAGAGCGCCGCTGGTGGGAACGAGCCGGGTTTGCCGACCGTCTGGCGCGCCGCGCCCCGGACCTCGATCTGGTGGTGATCGCGCTGGATGAAAAACCGGCCTCCCTGCCCGCCCGCGCGAACGACAATCGTACGGCGCTCGACAAATGGCGCCAGCAGTTGAAGGGCTGCCTGCTGGCCGTGGCGCTGTGCGCCATTATCACCGTAGTCGCCATGCAGTGGCTGATGGCCTTCGAAGCCGCCAACCTGGTGATGCTCTATCTACTGGGCGTGGTGATTATCGCCCTGCTGTATGGCCGCTGGCCATCGGTGCTGGCGACCTTTATCAACGTCATTAGCTTCGATCTCTTTTTTGTCGCCCCACGCGGCACGCTGGCGGTTTCCGACGTCCAGTATCTGCTGACGTTCGGCGTGATGCTGACCGTTGGTCTGGTGATCGGCAACCTGACCGCCGGGATGCGTTACCAGGCGCGGGTGGCGCGTTACCGCGAGCGGCGCACCCGCCACCTGTATGAAATGTCGAAAGCGCTGGCGGTCGGCCGCAGCCGCGAAGATATCGCCGCCACCAGCGAACGCTTTATTACCTCCACCTTTCAGGCCCGCAGCCAACTACTGCTGCCAGATGAGAACGGGCAGCTGCAGCCGATGGCCCAGCAATCCGGCGTTTTCTCGTGGGATGATGCGATTGCCCGCTGGAGCTTCGATAAGGGCCAGCCAGCCGGAGCCGGTACCGACACTCTCCCCGGCGTGCCGTATCAAATTCTGCCGCTACAAAGCGCCGCCCGCACCTGGGGACTGCTGCTGGTCGAACCGGAAAATCTGCGTCAGCTGATGATCCCCGAACAGCAACGGCTGCTGGAAACCTTTACCCTGCTGGTGGCCAGCGCCCTTGAACGTCTGACCCTGACCGCCAGCGAAGAGCAGGCGCGCTTGACCAGCGAACGCGAAAGCCTGCGCAACTCACTACTGGCCGCCCTCTCCCACGATCTGCGGACGCCGCTGACGGTCCTGTTCGGCCAGGCGGAGATCCTGACCCTCGATCTGGCCAGCGAAGGTTCGAAGCACGCGCCGCAGGCCAACGAAATTCGCCAGCACGTGCTCAACACCACCCGGCTGGTGAATAATTTACTGGATATGGCGCGTATTCAGTCCGGCGGCTTTAATCTGCATAAAGAGTGGTTAACCCTCGAAGAGATAGTCGGTAGCGCCCTGCGTATGCTGGAGCCAGGGCTTGGCGGCCAGCACATCCAGCTGTCGCTGCCGGACCCGCTACTGCTGGTCCACGTAGACGGCCCGCTGTTTGAGCGGGTGCTGATCAACCTGCTGGAAAACGCGCATAAATACGCCGGCGCGCAGGCGCAGATTGGCATTCACGCCGAAGCGGATAGGCAGCAGTTGATCATTGAAGTCTGGGATAATGGTCCGGGGATCCCGGCAGGCCAGGAACAAGCTATCTTTGATAAGTTCGCGCGTGGTAATAAAGAATCGGCTATCCCCGGCGTCGGTCTGGGGCTGGCGATTTGCCAGGCCATTGTCGAGGTGCACGACGGTAGCATTACCGCCAGCAACCGTCCGGAGGGCGGAGCCTGTTTCCGTGTTACACTGCCGCGAGAATCGCCCCCAGAACTGGAAGAGTTAACCGAGGACATGTGATTAACGTTTTAATCATCGAAGACGAACACGCTATCCGCCGCTTTCTGCGCACCGCGCTGGAAGCCGACGGTATGCGCGTATTTGAAGCCGAAACCCTGCAGCGGGGGCTCATCGAAGCCGCCACCCGCAAACCGGATTTAGCGATCCTCGATCTCGGCCTGCCGGACGGGGACGGTAATGATTTTATCCGTGAAGTTCGCCAGTGGAGCCAGATGCCGATTATCGTGCTGTCGGCACGCAGCGAAGAGCATGACAAAATCGCCGCCCTTGACGCCGGCGCCGATGACTACCTGAGTAAACCGTTTGGCATAGGCGAACTGCAGGCGCGGCTGCGCGTCGCGCTGCGCCGTCACGGCAGCGCGCAGGCCGATGAGCCGGTGGTGCATTTTGCCGATATTAGCGTCGATATCCCCGCCCGCCGTATCATGCGCGGCAGTGAAGAAATTCATCTGACGCCCATCGAGTTTCGCCTGCTGGCGGCGCTACTGAACAATCCGGGCAAAGTGCTTACCCAGCGCCAGCTTCTGAATCAGGTATGGGGACCTAACGCCGTGGAGCACAGTCACTATTTGCGGATTTATATGGGGCACTTACGGCAAAAACTGGAGGCTGACCCGGCGCGGCCGCAGCATCTGCTGACCGAAACCGGTATTGGCTATCGCTTTATGCCTTGAAGGAAACAAATCAATGACCCCGGCGGTCGGTTAATGCCGCCGGGGTAAACAGGATCAGGCGTTTTTCAGCACTTCACTGACAATCTCTACCGCTTCTTTTTCAATCAGCTTGCGATGCTCTTCGCCAAGGAAGCTCTCGCAGTAGATTTTGTAGGCGTCTTCGGTGCCTGACGGACGGGCCGCGAACCAGCCGTTGTCGGTCATCACTTTCAGCCCGCCGATAGAAGCGCCGTTGCCCGGCGCCGCGGTCAGACGCGCGGTGATTGGATCGCCCGCCAGCGTGTCGGCGCTCACCATTTCCGGCGACAGCTTAGACAGCGCCGCTTTCTGCGCGGAAGTGGCCGATGCCTGCAGACGGTTGTAGCTCGGGGCGCCAAAGCGTTCCGCCAGCTCGTTGTAGTGCTCCTGCGGGTTCTTACCGGTCACCGCGGTGATTTCCGCCGCCAGCAGGCACATGATGATACCGTCTTTATCGGTGGACCACGGCGTGCCGTCGAAACGCAGGAATGATGCCCCTGCGCTCTCTTCGCCGCCGAAGCCGAAGCTGCCGTCGAACAGACCGTCAACAAACCACTTGAAGCCCACCGGCACTTCCACCAGCTTACGGCCCAGATCGTTAACCACGCGGTCAATCATCGCCGAGGAAACCAGCGTTTTACCAACCGCAACGTCTTTACCCCACTGCGGACGATGCTGGAACAGGTAGTTGATAGCCACCGCCAGATAGTGGTTCGGATTCATCAGGCCAGCCGGGGTCACGATACCGTGACGGTCGTAATCCGGATCGTTGGCGAAGGCCAGATCGAACTTATCGCGCAGCGCCAGCAGACCCGCCATCGCACACTCGGAGGAACAGTCCATGCGGATCGCGCCATCTTTATCCAGGTGCATAAAGCGGAACGTCTGATCGACCTGATCGTTAACGATGGTCAGATCCAGCTTGTAGTGCTCGCCGATGCGTTTCCAGTATTCGATACCCGAACCGCCCAGCGGGTCGACGCCCAGTTTCAGGCCCGCTTTCTGAATAGCCGCCATATCGACGATATCCGCCAGCCCTTCAATAAACGGCTGTACCAGGTCCTGCTCTTTCACGTGGCCGGAAGCCAGCGCGGCGTCGAGAGAAATACGCTTCACGCCCTGCAGACCGGCGGCCAGCAGTTCATTCGCGCGGTTCTCCACCACTTTAGTCACGTTGGTATCAGCCGGGCCGCCGTTTGGCGGGTTGTACTTAATACCGCCATCTTCCGGCGGGTTGTGCGACGGGGTGATAACGATACCATCCGCCAACGGGCCGCCTTTTTTGTTATGCACCAGAATCGCGTTGGAAACCGCCGGCGTCGGGGTGAAACCGTTGTTTTCCTGAACGATCACATCAACACCGTTCGCCGCCAGCACTTCCAGCACGGAAATGAAGGCCGGTTCGGATAAAGCGTGGGTATCCTTACCCACGTAGCACGGGCCGGTGATGCCGTTTTTCGCGCGGTTTTCCGCAATCGCCTGCGCAATCGCCAGAATATGCTGCTCATTGAAATTGTGGCGCCCTGCGCTACCGCGATGGCCGGAGGTGCCGAACTTAACCGCATGCTCCGCATTGCCCGCTTCCGGCTTCAGCACATAGTACTGAGCGGTCAGCTGGGCGACGTTAATCAAATCACTTTGTTGTGCCGGCTGACCCGCACGTTTATCGATTGCCATTGCCTGATCCTTCTGGTGCAAAGTTTAATTAACTAGATCGTGCCGCATACCTTTTCAATCAGCTCCGCAGGGAACTGCATTGATTGCATGATGTGTTCGATCATGCTGCATTTACGGCCGGTATTAGTATTGGTGATAACCCACCACGGCGTACCAGGAACCTGTTTCGGTTTGGTCTGATTACCGCTTTTCAGCAGCGTCCGTGAGTCTTCGGCGAAGTATACGCGGGTGCGTCCGTGCAGAGACTCAGTGGCTTCTGAAAATGCCTTGCTGTCTAACGAGTAAAGCGTAGTCAATACCAGCATGAAGCGGTTAACCGCGCGCTTTTGTTCAGCGTATTCGTCAGATAACAGCAGCTCGCGCATGGCGCGGACTTTATCTTTAACCGGGTTGGCCGGCTTCGCTTCGACGACTGGCGCCGCCGCAGGAGCAGCCGCCGGCGCGGCTTTCGCCGCTGGCGCGCCAGATGCAGGCTGAGAAACGGCGGAAAATTTCAGCATGCGCCGTAAAATGTCGGATGCGCTCTCGCCGATATGCAGAGTGTGGCTGGCAATATAGCGGTAGAGCTCATCATCAACTTCGATTGTTTTCATCTTAATCCAGTGCGATTTCTTTGTTTCTGAATACAAGTCGTCGGGATTAACTATCCTTTGTCTTTCACACTACTGCGCAAAAGGCATCAGATAGAGGACAAATCCCAACCGCGAATAGCGTCAAACCAGGATGGCGTTAAAACTCAGAATGCTTCCGGGTCTTGCAGCCTAATGGCAGAATGTCCAACATAATACCCTAACCCGACGGAGCGAAAAAAAGAACTTTGCCATGAAATTAAATAGCCGAGCGCAATCTGCACAAAACCCGCACAATAAATCCCCAATCGTCCTGGTACACGGCCTGTTCGGCAGCCTGGACAACCTTGGGATCCTCGCCCGCGATCTGGTCGCCGACTACGATATATTGCAGGTCGATATGCGCAACCACGGCTTATCGCCGCGTTCACCGGAGATGACCTACCGCGCGATGGCGCAGGACCTGCTCGATACCCTCGACGATCATCAGATCGAGAAAGCGACCTTTATCGGCCATTCGATGGGCGGCAAAGCGGTGATGGCGCTGACCGCGCTGGCGCCGGATCGCATCGCCGGGCTGGTGGCGATTGATATCGCGCCGGTGGCTTATCACGTCCGCCGTCATGATGAGATCTTCGCGGCGATTAACGCCGTCAGCGAATCCGCCGCCAGCACCCGCCAGCAGGCGGCGCAGGTAATGCGCGAGTATATAAATGAAGAAGGCGTCATTCAGTTTCTGCTGAAATCCTTTGTCGACGGCGCGTGGCGCTTCAACGTGCCGGCGCTGTGGGATCAATACCCGCATATTGTCGGCTGGGAAACCGTGCCCGCCTGGCCGCACCCGGCGCAATTTATTCCCGGCGGCAACTCCCCTTATGTCACCGATGAATACCGCGACGCGCTGCTGGCGCAGTTCCCGCAAGCCCGCGCCCACGTCATTGCCGGCGCCGGACACTGGGTGCATGCGGAAAAACCCGAGGCGGTTTTACGCGCAATTCGCCGTTATCTGAGCACAATTGAAGCCTGAGTGGCTAAAAAACGCCCGACCGCGCGGCAGAATGCCCGCGGTCGTTGGCGCAGCGGTTCGCCTGATGTATTATGGCGCGCTATCTGCGCCGGCTATAGCCCGGCAGCTTGTTTCCCCGAAGTCACTCTGAATCATGGCAAAAGAACAAACGGACCGAACGACATTAGATTTGTTCGCAAATGAGCGTCGCCCGGGTAGACCGAAAACCAATCCGCTTTCGCGCGATGAACAACTGCGCATCAACAAACGCAATCAGCTCAAACGCGATAAGGTTCGCGGCTTGAAGCGCGTTGAGTTGAAGCTCAACGCCGATGCGGTCGACGCGCTTAATGAGCTGGCGGAAGCCCGCAACATGAGCCGCAGCGATCTTATCGAAGAGATGCTGATGCACCAACTGGCCTGCCTGCGTAACCAGGGCGAAGTCTGAAAAACGCAAAAAAATCGCTTTCATGTAGCAGAGTGTGCACCAGGACGTTATTGCTGTTTCCGCGCCCTTCCCTGTTCTGCTATGATTGCCGTTAACTGTAGGCATAATGCCACTACCACATCATTAAGTTTCAAGAGGTTATTTTACTCATGGCAATCATCGGCATCTTTTTTGGCAGCGACACCGGCAACACCGAAAATATTGCAAAAATGATCCAAAAGCAGCTCGGTAAAGACGTTGCTGAAGTTCACGACATTGCCAAGAGCAGCAAAGAAGATCTGGAAAGCCACGATATTCTGCTGCTCGGCATCCCAACCTGGTACTACGGCGAAGCGCAGTGCGACTGGGACGACTTCTTCCCGACGCTGGAAGAGATCGACTTCAACGGTAAGCTGGTAGCCGTCTTTGGCTGCGGCGACCAGGAAGATTACGCAGAATACTTCTGCGATGCGCTGGGCACCATTCGTGACATCATTGAACCGCGCGGCGCAACCATCGTTGGCCACTGGCCGACCGCGGGCTACCACTTCGAAGCGTCTAAAGGCCTGGCGGACGACGATCACTTCGTCGGTCTGGCGATTGATGAAGACCGTCAGCCGGAACTGACCAACGAGCGCGTTGAGAAGTGGGTGAAGCAGATTTCCGAAGAGCTGCATCTGGAAGAAATCAAAAACGCCTAAGAATCAAACAGCGCAGCTATTAAGCTGCGCTGAATTAATAGATAAAAGCAATCAAACTAATAGCTACAAGTTTTTAACTTTTCATCACATATCTGTACAATGTCCTCTGATTCCACGAGGTCACGTGACACAGTTTGTAGCTGGTAATTCGTTTTTGACAGCTTACAAGGCGCGATGGTTGCAGTTTTCATTTCAGAGTAGCAGCTCTATAATGAGACGCATTACATCGGGTGATTCTCTGTATTGCTTCCCTTTAAAGGAAGCCGATCTTTAGCAACAGGACAGATTCCGCATGACTGACAACAATATCGCATTAAAGAAGGCTGGCCTGAAAGTCACACTTCCCCGACTGAAAATTCTGGAAGTGTTGCAGGAACCGGATAACCATCACGTCAGTGCGGAAGATTTATACAAACGCCTGATCGATATGGGTGAAGAGATTGGTCTGGCTACCGTTTACCGCGTGCTGAACCAGTTCGACGATGCAGGCATCGTGACTCGCCACAACTTCGAAGGCGGTAAATCCGTATTCGAGCTGACTCAGCAACACCACCACGATCACCTGATTTGCCTCGATTGCGGCAAAGTGATCGAGTTCAGCGATGATTCTATCGAATCCCGCCAACGTGAAATTGCTGCGCAACACGGCATCCGCTTAACCAACCACAGCCTGTACCTCTACGGCCACTGTGCGGAAGGCGACTGCCGCGAAGATGAACATGCCCACGATGCGGTGAATAAATAATTTCCCGTCTCGTATGTAATGAAAAGCCAACCTGAAGGTTGGCTTTTTTTATGGGCGAAATCCGCCTGAATGCGTATTCTGTCAGAGCCTAACGCCTTGTACGGAGAGTCACTATGGAGCTGCGCCAGCTACGCTATTTTGTCCGCATCGTGGAAACAGGCAGTATGGGCCGCGCCGCGCTCGATCTGAATATTGGCGTCTCTGCGCTCAGCCAGCAAATGGCGCGTCTGGAAAATGAACTCGCTATCCGCCTGCTGCAACGGACTTCGCGCGGCGTAATGCCCACCAGCGCCGGCCTCGCCTTTTACTCGCAGGCGCAACTGGCGCTGCGCCATGCTGACGATGCCATTCTCGCCGCGCGTGAAGCACGCCTTTCCGGTCACGTCAGCGTCGGTATGGCGCCGAGCACCGCTTCTGTGCTGGGCGTACCTTTTATCAACGCCATGCGCGAAAGCTACGCCGACGTCCGCCTGCACCTGGTGGAAAGCCTCTCCGGCAATCTGGAACGGATGATCAACACCCGCCAGCTCGATTTAGCCATCGTTTTCCAGAAAGAGAAGATCCTGCGCTGGAGCGCCCGACCCATTCTTGAGGAACGTCTGTTCCTGATTGGCGCCCATGACGTGCTGGCGCCGCTGCCCGGCGATAGCATCTCTCCGGACCAGCTTGCCGCCATCCCGCTGATTATGCCAAGCCAGGGACATGGCCTGCGCGGCAGGCTGGACGCTATTTGCCAGGAGCACGCCATCAACGTTGACGTGGTGGCTGAAATCGATGGCCTGGCCCTGCTGATGCGCGCCGTCCGTGACGGGCTCGGCGCCACGCTGCAGCCGGGCGCGGCGATTTCTCATCTCGACAGCGAGGCGCTAAGAGTGATCGGCGTCGATAATCCGGTACTAAGCCGACCTAATTTTCTGGTCAGTCTCTCAGATGACGAACTCACCCCGGCAGGCCTTGCCGCGCGCGTGATACTGACCAAAGTCATGCGTCAGCTTGTAGAAACTGGCTGCTGGCCGGGCGCCAGCCTTTACACTTCCTAAACCCCTCTTTAGCTTTACGCCATAGCGCCTGTCGCTCCTGCGCCTTACATTTCCATTACAAATTTAACAATTAGTCAAAGCGTAATGGAGCCGATAATGGTGGATGTACTGGTGATTGGCGGCGGCAACGCCGCGTTATGCGCCGCCTTAACCGCCCGGGAAGCAGGCGCATCCGTACTGCTGCTGGAAGCCGCGCCGCGGGAATGGCGGGGCGGTAACTCTCAGCACACGCGTAACCTGCGTTGTATGCACGATGCGCCGCAGGATGTCTTAGTAGACAGCTACCCGGAAGAAGAATACTGGCAGGATCTGCTGCGCGTCACCGGGGGCAACACCAACGAAGCGCTGGCCCGCCTGGTGATCCGCACTTCGTCGCACTGCCGGGACTGGATGCGCCGTCATGGCGTTAACTTTCAACCGCCCTTATCCGGCGCCCTGCATGTCGCCCGCACCAACGCCTTTTTTATGGGCGGCGGTAAAGCCCTGATCAATGCCTATTACCGCAGCGCCGAGCAGATGGGCGTGCAGATCCGCTATAACACGCCGGTGCAGGCGCTTGAATTACGTGATGGCGAATTCGTCGCCGCGCTGGCAGGCGCCGAGCGGATCGCCGCGAAAACCTGCGTGCTCGCCGCCGGCGGTTTTGAATCTAACCGCGAGTGGCTGCGCGAAGCCTGGGGGCAAAATGAGCGCGGCGAGTGGCCTGCCGACAACTTTCTCATCCGCGGCACCCGTTTTAACCAGGGGGTGCTGCTCAAATTTATGATCGACGCCGGAGCCGATATCATCGGCGATCCTTCACAGTCGCACTGCGTCGCCATTGACGCCCGGGCGCCACTCTATGACGGCGGCATCTGTACCCGCGTCGACTGCGTGTCGCTGGGGGTGGTGGTGAACCGCGATGCCGAGCGCTTTTATGATGAAGGGGAGGATTTCTGGCCCAAACGTTACGCCATCTGGGGCCGTCTGGTCGCCCACCAGCCGGGGCAAATCGGCTATTCGATCATCGACAGTAAAGCCGTTGGACAGTTTATGCCGCCCGTTTTTCCGGGCGCCCAGGCCAATACCATCGCGGAACTGGCCCGCCAATTGGGGCTGGATGGCGAACGTTTGTCGCAGACCATCGCCAGCTACAATGCCGCCTGTACGCCAGGCCAGTTCGACCATACCCGTCTTGATAACTGCGCTACCTCCGGCCTGACGCCGCCAAAAACCCACTGGGCGCGGCCTATCGATACGCCGCCTTATTATGGTTATGCCCTGCGTCCAGGGATCACCTTCACCTACCTCGGGCTGTACGTCAATCAACACGCCGCCGTTCACTTTGCCGGTAAGCCGAGCCGCAACCTGTTTGTCGCCGGCGAAATGATGGCTGGCAACGTACTGGGCAAAGGCTATACCGCCGGCGTAGGCATGTCGATCGGGACCACATTCGGCCGCATTGCCGGTCAGCAAGCCGCCCTGGCGGCGCAGCAGGAGAAACATCATGAAGTCGCTTGAAAAGCTGATCATCGAGGCGCAAATCATCACCGAACCGGAGGCGGAAGTCGAACGGGTGATGCAGGTCTGTAACGCCTGCCGCTATTGCGAAGGGTTTTGCGCCGTATTCCCTGCCATGACCCAGCGTCTGGCATTCGGCAAGGCGGATATTAACTATCTGGCGAACCTGTGCCACAACTGCGGCGCCTGTCTGCACGCCTGTCAGTATGCCCCGCCGCACGAGTTTGCGATTAATGTTCCCAAAGCAATGGCGGAAGTGCGGCTGGAAACCTATCAACATTACGCCCGGCCCGCCGCTTTCGGCAGTTTATATCGCCGTGCGGGGATCGCCACGGTGCTGGCGCTGGTCGCGGGTCTTGTTCTGTTTCTGCTGCTGGCGATGGGGCTTAAAGGTTCGCTGCTGCACCCGCCGCTGGCCGGTGATTTCTACCAGATTTTCCCGCATAACCTGCTGGCGTGGATGTTCGGTTCGGTTTTCATTGTGGCCATTGGTTTATTGATGAGCGGGGTGATTCGTTTCTGGCGCGAGATCTCGCCTGGCCAACCGCAAGCTGGTGATATCGCCAGGGCCTCGCATGATGCGCTGACGTTGAAATATCTCGACGGTGGCCACGGTAAAGGCTGTAACGAGGCCGATGATGCCTTCACGCTGATGCGCCGCCGTTTTCACCACTTCACCTTTTACGGCTTTATGCTCTGTTTCGCCGCCACGCTGGTGGCTACGGGCTATCACTATTTCGCCGGCTGGGAAGCGCCCTATCCGTTCTTCAGCGTACCGGTGCTGCTTGGCACACTTGGCGGCATCGGGCTACTGGTGGGCCCGGCGGGTTTGCTATGGCTGAACCTGCGCCGCTCGCCGCTGCACGGCGACGCACGGCAAAAACCGATGGATCGCGCTTTTATCCTACTGTTGCTGCTGACCAGTTTTACCGGGCTCGCGCTACTGGTGGGCCGGGACACCTCGTGGATGGGCATTCTGCTCGCTATCCATCTCGGGGTGGTGATGGCGCTGTTTTTAACGCTGCCTTACGGAAAATTTGCCCACGGATTTTATCGCTGTGCGGCGCTACTCAAGTGGGCGATTGAGAAACGCCGCGGAAAACAGGCGGCAGTCGCAGGTGACTAACCCGCCCCTCTTACCTCTATAAAAACAAGATAAAGACAATGGAGAGCACACCCTATGACCCAACCAACCTCGCGCGCCGGTACCTTCGGCGCAATTCTCCGCGTAACCAGCGGTAATTTTCTCGAGCAATTCGACTTCTTTCTGTTTGGTTTCTATGCCACCTATATCGCCAGGACCTTCTTTCCGGCAGAGAGTGAGTTCGCGGCGTTGATGCTCACCTTTGCCGTATTTGGTTCCGGTTTCCTGATGCGCCCCATCGGCGCGGTGGTATTAGGAGCTTATATCGACAGGATCGGTCGCCGCAAAGGGCTGATGGTCACCCTGGCGATTATGGGCTGCGGCACGTTACTGATTGCGCTGGTGCCGGGCTACCAAACCATCGGCGTGCTGGCGCCGGTGCTGGTCTTAATTGGCCGTTTGTTGCAAGGATTCTCGGCCGGGGTCGAGCTCGGCGGTGTGTCGGTCTACCTGTCGGAAATCGCCAAACCGGGGAAAAAGGGGTTCTATACCAGTTGGCAGTCCGCCAGCCAACAGGTCGCCATCGTCATGGCGGCGCTGATTGGCTACGCGCTGAACGAGACGCTGGGTCACGACGAGATTGCAGAATGGGGCTGGCGCATTCCCTTCTTTATCGGCTGCCTGATTATCCCGCTGATTTTCGTGCTCCGGCGTTCGCTGCAGGAGACCGAAGCGTTTCTGCAGCGTAAGCATCGTCCCGATACCAAAGAGAACTGACCACTATTGTTAAAAACTGGCGCATCATCAGCGCGGGCACCTTACTGGTGGCGATGACCACCACCACCTTTTATTTTATTACCGTCTATACCCCAACTTATGGCAGAGCGGTACTGCATCTGAGCGCACGCGACAGCTTGCTGGTCACGATGCTGGTCGGTATCTCTAACTTTATCTGGTTGCCGATTGGCGGGGCGCTGTCAGACAAAATAGGCCGCCGTCCGGTACTGATGGGAATTACCGTCCTGGCGCTGCTGACCACCTGGCCGGTGATGCAATGGCTCACCGCCGCGCCGGATTTCACCCGCATGACGCTGGTGCTGCTGTGGTTCTCGTTCTTCTTTGGTATGTATAACGGCGCAATGGTGGCGGCGCTAACGGAAGTGATGCCGGTCTACGTTCGCACCGTGGGCTTTTCGCTGGCGTTTAGCCTCGCCACCGCTATCTTCGGTGGGCTGACGCCGGCTATCTCTACCGCACTGGTCGAAATCACCGGTGATAAGAGCGCGCCAGGCTGGTGGCTGATGTGCGCGGCCCTATGCGGATTCGCCGCCACCGCCATGCTGTTCATGCGTCTGAGCCGCGGCTATCAGCCAGCGGAAATACCGCGTTAAAATAGCGACGGGCGGAGTGTGCGCTCCGCCCGTTTACGCTTAACTGTCTGCTTTATTTAGTGGTGTTATTACTGCGAATCTCCTGCCAGATTTTATCGCAGCGCGCTTTGACCGCCTGGTCATTACCGGTGCGCGTCGCCTGAATACAGGCCTGATAATCCAGCACTCTGACGCTCTCCTGCGTCGCAAACTGCTGATGCGGTTTCTCTTCCTTCAGGACGTTGAGTACGCTCTGACAGGCTTCAATCTTGTCCGGATTACCTTCTGCCGTGTTGATACAGGCGCTATAGGCATCTTTCAATTTGGAATCTTCTTTCGGCGCTGGCGATGGCGCGCAGGCAACCAGACCCGATGCCATGATGGCGATGAGCAGCAACTTTTTCATAGTTATTCTCCCAGAGGGGCGGCAGGCTCACGCCCGCCGCGCAGGCATCAGAAAATGGTGAACGGCGCGATAACCATAAACTTCACGTCACGCTCATCCTGGAAGATGTTGCCGTAACCACCGCTCCAGCTTGGGATGTCGGAGTGGTTGTCGTATTGCGTGAAGTGCAGTTTGAACATCGTTCCTTTCGCCCGGCCTTCCTGCAGGGTGTAGATAGCATCCAGACTGTAGGCGGACTCTTTCAGACGATAGTTAGGATCGTAGTAAGCATCCGGGGATGCCATTCTGCCAGGCTTCGCATCCCAGGCGTAAACATAGGAAGCGCCAAACGCCCAGCCCGGCATATCCCAGTTCTTCATGTCATACATCGCGCCGAAGAATACTGCTTTCTCGCCGTTGGCGTTAAAGTCGGAGCGGTTATCCCACCAGATATCGAGACGACCATTAGAGGAGGCATAGGTTGGCGTCATACGCTGCAGGAAGTAGCCCTGCTGACCATCGGCTTTAACCCAGGTCCCTTCCAGACGCAGATCCAGCACATCGGCCGCTTTATAGCCAAAGGTGATCGCCTGCAGCCACGCGGTGCCGTCGTAGATGTCGTTGACGCCGCCGTTGCTGACTTTATCGCGGGTACCATAGAACTGATAGCTGGCGCTTAACGGCGAACCGGCAATATCAAATTTGTAGCTGGCCTTCGCAAAGTATTGATCGATATAACCTTCAGCCTGGCCAAAAGCGGCTTCCAGCACTAGATCGTTTTTAAAATCGTATTTCGCGCCAAGAGAGTGCAGATAGTCGACCTTGGTTTTCTTATCGTTCTGGTAGAAATCATCCATCTCGATATGCCACGGCGCTTTATATTCGTTGGTCCACATGTAGGAGAAACTCAGCGCGCCGTTATCGCCATAGTCGAAGTTGGCTCCGGCTTCCGCCCCCTGATAGGTACCCGGCATAAAGCTCCAGTGCGGCGCCAGCAGCGTTTGCCCGGTCGGCTGGATATAACCCGCGCGCGCCCACGCCGGGCCGAATTTAAATTTAGCCGCTGCTTTATACAGGCTAATCCCGCTCTTATCGCCGGTATAATCTTCACTGTAGGCACGGTTACTGGAGGAGAAGGCAATTTCGTTCGGGTGGCCGCTGTCGCCGTTTTCCGCCATTTCTATCGCGGTAAAGGCAGCAATATCAATCCCGAACATATCAGCGGCATAGCCGGACTGGAAATCCAGGTTGGCGTTCCAGGTAGAATGGGAAAGGTTGGTTTCATACTTGTCGGTTTCTACGTTTTTACGGTCGCGCTCGCGCTGCCAGTAATAGATACCGCCAGTTAAAGTAGAATCATCGATAAAGCCTGTTGCGCTGGCCTGTGGAGCCACAACCCAACCCGACATCGCGGTGACGGCGGCAATAGCCAGCGCCAGCGTACTACGTTTGCCACTAAACGTACGCATGTGCATATCCTCTTTGACGTTTTAAAATTGCGATTGCCAAAGGCAGCTCGCTAAAAAAATAAAAAAGTACTAAAAGCGGTGCGGTTAAAAGTCCGCGAAACCACTATGGATAGACTATTTTTCGTGACGCGAATTATCAATCTCTTTCGCAGAGCAAAGCTTAAGATTATGACAAAGCGCACATAATTTATGTCTTTTTGTTACAGACTTACTTCTCAGCTTTTTTAACGATAAGTCATGGTTATATCGAAAAAAAATTGATAGTTGCCGGAAGCTGAAACGGTTAAATGTAAATACACCGGCAGGAAGAGATGGGAAATTATTACGGTATTTTAATAAGATTAATTCGCATCGAAAAAATATCGATTTTTAATTCACTGATTCTGAAATAAAAAAACGCCGCAGTGTGCGGCGTTTCATGAATACGGTGAGCATTACTCGCCGATTTTAGCCCAGGTGTCACGCAGGCCAACGGTGCGGTTGAAGACCAGATGGCCCTCGGTGGCGTAGCGGCTGTCGAGGCAGAAGTAACCTTCGCGCTCGAACTGGTATGCTTTACCCGCCTGCGCTTTCGACAGGCTCGGCTCCGCGAAACCTTGCTTGATGACCAGAGATTCCGGGTTCATTACCGCCAGGAAGTCATCCGCCGCGCCCGGGTTCGGCACGCTAAACAGACGGTCATAGAGGCGAATTTCAACCGACAGCGCGTGCGCCGCGCTCACCCAGTGGATAACGCCTTTGACCTTGCGGCCATCGGCCGGGTCTTTACTCAGGGTATCGGCATCGTAAGTACAGAAGATGGTAGTGATGTTACCCTCTGCATCTTTCTCAACGCGTTCCGCTTTAATCACGTAGGCGTTGCGCAGACGCACCTCTTTACCCAGCACCAGACGCTTGTACTGTTTGTTGGCTTCTTCGCGGAAGTCCGCGCGATCGATCCAGATCTCAGCGCTGAATGGTACTTCGCGGCTGCCCATCTCCGGCTTGTTCGGATGGTTCGGCATCGCCACCATTTCGCTTGCGCCCTGCGGATAGTTTTCGATAACCAGTTTAACCGGATCGATCACCGCCATCGCGCGCGGCGCGTTTTCATTCAGATCTTCACGAATGCACGACTCCAGCGACGCCATCTCAATAGTGTTGTCCTGCTTGGTCACGCCGATGCGTTTGCAGAACTCGCGGATGGATTCAGCGGTATAGCCGCGACGGCGCAGCCCGGAAATAGTCGGCATACGCGGGTCATCCCAGCCTTCCACATGCTTTTCGGTCACCAGCTGATTCAGCTTACGCTTGGACATCACGGTGTATTCGAGATTCAGGCGCGAGAATTCATACTGACGCGGATGCACCGGAATACTGATGTTGTCGAGCACCCAGTCGTACAGACGACGGTTGTCCTGGAACTCCAGGGTACACAGCGAGTGGGTGATACCTTCCAGCGCATCGCTGATGCAGTGGGTGAAGTCGTACATCGGGTAGATGCACCATTTGTTGCCGGTCTGATGGTGTTCGGCAAATTTAATGCGATACAGCACCGGATCGCGCATCACGATGAATGGCGACGCCATGTCGATCTTCGCGCGCAGGCAAGCCTTACCCTCTTCAAAACCGCCGGTACGCATTTTTTCGAACAGCGCGAGGTTCTCTTCCACGCTGCGATCGCGGTACGGGCTGTTTTTACCCGGTTCTTTCAGGGTACCACGGTATTCGCGGATCTCATCGGCGGACAGTTCGTCAACGTAGGCCAAACCTTTGTTGATCAGTTCAACCGCATACTGATGCAGCTGATCGAAGTAATCAGAGGAGTAGCAGACATCGCCGGACCAGTGGAAACCTAACCACTGCACGTCGTTTTTAATCGACTCCACGTATTCGATATCTTCTTTCACCGGGTTGGTGTCATCGAAACGCAGATTACATTGACCTTGATAATCCTGAGCGATGCCGAAGTTCAGGCAAATGGATTTTGCATGGCCAATGTGCAGGTAACCGTTCGGTTCCGGCGGGAAGCGGGTATGAACGGTGGTGTGCTTACCGGTAGCCAGATCTTCATCGATGATCTGACGGATAAAGTTAGTCGGGCGGGCTTCTGCCTCACTCATCACGGGTTCCTCAAAGCGTAAACAACGTATAACGGCACATGATCTTACAAGCAGGGCGCAGAGACAACTATTAGTTACGCAAAATACGTATCTGTTGTTGGATATGGGGGTATTTGCTGCAAAAAAAAGCGGCGCAGGTTTCGCTGCGCCGCTGAGGCAAAACTCTACTCAGGAGCCTTACTTGCCTTTAATCTCGAACAACGGCGTTTGGCCGGCGACAACGTTACCCGTTGCCTGAATCACCAGCGCGCTGTAATCATCGCTGTTGCTGCAGACGACCGGACTGATCATCGAGCGGGCGTTGGCGTTAAGGAACGCCATATCCATTTCCAGGATCGGCTCGCCGGCTTTCACCTGTGCGCCCTCTTCAACCAGACGTTTAAAGCCTTTGCCTTCCAGCGCGACGGTATCAATGCCCATATGGACGACGATTTCCGCGCCGTTATCGGTTTCCAGGCAGAATGCGTGGTTGGTGTTGAAGATTTTCACCACCGTACCGGCCGCCGGCGCGACAACGATGTTATCGGTCGGTTTCACCGCGATACCGTCACCAACGGCTTTGCTGGCGAAGGCTTCATCCGGTACCTGCTCAAGCGCCACCACTTCACCGGTGATCGGGGAAACCAGCGCTTCGACGGTTTTGGCGTTCGCGACCGCCTGCGGTTTGGCCGCAGGCGCGGCGGCTGGCGCGCTGTCAGTCGAAGCAGCTGCAGCAGCAACCGGACCACGGGCAACCACTTTCTTCATGGCGTCGCCAACGGATTCCGCTTTCGCGCCAACGATGACCTGGATGGTCTGTTTGTTCAGTTTCACCACCCCGGAGGCGCCGAGACGTTTACAGGCAGCATCGTTGACTTTCGCCGAGTCGCCGACGGTCAGACGCAGACGGGTGATACAAGCATCAATGGCTTTCAGGTTATCGGTACCGCCTACGGCTGCGATGTAGTTGGTCGCCAGCTGAGTCAGACCTTCTTCGGTGTTGCTGTTAGCTTCTTCAGTCACGACGTCGTCGGTTTTATCTTCACGACCCGGCGTTTTCAGGTTGAACATGCGGATAACCGCGCTGAACAACAGGAAGTAAACGAAGAAGAACACCACGCCCATCACCAGCAGCATCCAGACGTTTTTGCTGGCTGCCGGCAGGCTGTACATCAACACGTAGTCGATAGCGCCCGCGGAGAAGGAGAAGCCCGCATGGATACCCAGCGCCGTTGCGATGAACAGGCTGATACCGGTCAGGATAGCGTGCAGGAGGTACAGCAATGGCGCCAGGAACATGAACAGGAATTCCAGCGGCTCGGTCACACCGGTCAGGAACGCGGTGATGGCCACGGACAGCAGCATACCGCCGACCATCGGACGACGCTCTTTCGGCGCAGCCATGTACATTGCCAGCGCAGCGCCCGGCAGACCGAACATCATGATCGGGAAGAAGCCGGACATGAACATCCCCGCGGTGCCGTCACCGGCATAGAAGCGGTTGATGTCGCCGTGGAAGACCGCACCCGCGGCGTTGGTGAACTCGCCAATCTGGAACCAGGCGATGGTGTTCAGCACCTGATGTAGACCGGTTGGTATCAGCAGACGGTTAATGAAACCAAAGATACCGGAACCCAGCGCGCCCGCAGACACGATCCATTCACCGCCCGCATGAATAGCGTGCTGCACCGGCGGCCAGACATAGCCGAAGATGGCAGCCAGCACCAGACAGAAGAAGCCGGTAGCGATCGGTACGAAGCGTTTGCCGCCGAAGAAGCTCAGGAAGTCTGGCAGTTTAATGCCGGCCCAGCGGTTATAAACAGCACCCGCGACCAGACCGGTAATGATACCCGCCAGCACACCCATGTTAATTTCCGGGTTGATGGTAACCATCGCTTTGGTCATCACGAAATAACCTACCGCGCCGGCCAGCGCCGCAGAACCCGCGTTATCTTTGGACCAGCTTGATGCCACGCCGATGGCGAAGATCAACGCTAAGTTGTCAAAGATTGCCCCACCCGCTTGCGCGATGAAGGGTACGTTCAGCAGATCCGGTTGCCCGAATCGCAGCAGCAATGCCGCGACCGGCAGCACTGCGATAGGGAGCTGTAATGCCCTACCCAGCCGCTGAAAGAAACCTAAAATATTCATCTTATTCCCCCTATGAGACCCCGATGAGGCTCATTTCAAAGCCACTTTTTTATTGTGTAACAAGGTCGGATTTATCACTTACCGGCAAAGTGTGTGAAAAATTAATTCGTATCGCAAATTAAACGGGTATTTTTTGTGACTATAATCACCAAATATCGTATTCACCCCTCCCTTTGACTGGCTAACATCGAAAACTTATTTTATCATTCAAAAAATCAACACGGATTGACCCCGGTCGGCGCAGTTGCTGCAATACTCTTCATAGTATGCTGGCGCCAATCCGCCAGGTTCTAATTTAACTATAGAGGTGAAGAATGAGACTGATCCCCCTGGTAACAGCTGAACAAGTAGGTAAATGGGCTGCCCGTCATATCGTTAACCGCATTAACGCGTTCAAACCGACCGCGGACCGTCCGTTCGTACTGGGTCTGCCTACCGGTGGTACGCCTCTTACCGCTTACAAAGCGCTGGTTGAAATGCATAAAGCAGGCCAGGTTAGCTTCAAGCACGTTGTTACCTTCAACATGGATGAGTATGTCGGCCTGCCGAAAGAGCATCCGGAAAGCTATCATAGCTTCATGCACCGCAATTTCTTTGACCATGTTGATATTCCAGCTGAAAATATCAACCTGCTGAATGGTAATGCGCCAGATATCGATGCAGAATGCCGTCGTTATGAAGAAAAAATCCGCTCCTACGGTAAAATCCACCTGTTTATGGGCGGCGTAGGTAACGATGGTCATATCGCGTTTAACGAACCGGCCTCTTCTCTGGCGTCCCGTACCCGTATTAAAACCCTGACCCATGACACCCGCGTGGCCAACTCCCGCTTCTTCGACGGCGATGTGGATCTGGTGCCGAAATATGCGCTGACCGTGGGCGTGGGTACCCTGCTGGATGCAGAAGAAGTGATGATTCTGGTACTGGGCCATCAGAAAGCGCTGGCGCTGCAGGCGGCGGTCGAAGGTAACGTCAACCACATGTGGACCATCACCTGTCTGCAGCTGCATCCGAAAGCGGTTGTGGTCTGCGACGAGCCGTCCACGATGGAACTGAAAGTGAAGACCCTGAAATATTTCAACGAATTAGAAGCTGAAAATATTAAAGGTCTGTAATGTAGTCCGTCCCGCGCCCTGGCGTGGGACCATCTTTTTCTTTGTATGCAACGCCAGAACAATGCGAGTTGAGCTGGTGGGGCGTATATACCGGGGGTCGTAATGTATGCATTAACCCAAGGCCGGGTTTACACCGGTCATGAAATTCTCGATGACCATGCGGTCGTTATCGCCAATGGCCGTATCGAACGTCTCTGTCCGCTGGCTGATTTGCCGTCTGAAATTGAGCAACGCTCGGTCAACGGCGCGATTATTGCCCCCGGTTTCATCGACGTCCAGCTGAACGGCTGCGGCGGCGTGCAATTCAACGATAGTCCGGATGCGGTCACCGTCGAAACGCTGGAAATTATGCAGAAAGCGAATGAGCGTTCCGGCTGCACCAACTTCCTGCCGACGCTGATTACTTCCAGCGATGATCTGATGAAGCAAGGCATCCGCGTCATGCGCGAATACCTGCAAAAACACCCCAACCAGGCGCTGGGTCTGCATCTGGAAGGGCCGTGGCTGAATATCGTCAAGAAAGGCACCCATAACCCGGACTACGTGCGTAAACCGGACGCCGCGCTGGTCGACTTCCTGTGCGACAACGCCGACGTTATCACCAAAGTGACGCTGGCCCCTGAGCGCGTCGAGCCGGAAGTGATCCGTAAACTGGTCGCCGCCGGCATCGTGGTTTCGGCAGGTCACTCTAACGCTACGCTGAAAGAAGCGAAAATCGGTTTCCGCGCCGGTATCACTTTTGCGACACACCTTTATAATGCCATGCCGTACATTACCGGCCGTGAACCAGGTCTGGCCGGCGCCATTTTCGACGAGCCGGATGTCTACTGCGGTATCATCGTTGACGGCATGCACGTCGATTATGCCAACGTGCGTAACGCTAAACGCCTGAAAGGCGATAAACTGTGCCTGGTGACTGACGCCACCGCGCCGGCAGGGGCTAATATTGACCAGTTCATTTTTGCTGGTAAAACAATATACTACCGTAATGGTCTGTGCGTGGATGAAAACGGCACTCTCAGCGGTTCTTCGCTGACCATGATCGAAGGGGTACGTAACCTCGTTGAACATTGCGGCGTAGCGCTGGACGAAGTGCTGCGTATGGCGACGCTCTACCCAGCGCGCGCGATTGGCGTGGACAAGCAGCTCGGCAGCATTGCGCCGGGTATGGTCGCTAACCTGACCGCTTTCAGCCGCGATTATAAAATCATCAAGACCATCGTTAATGGTAACGAGGTCGTCACTGAGTAAGTAAAAGTATGACAGCAGGCGGACAAGCTCAAATTGGTAACGTCGATCTGGTAAAACAGCTGAACAGCGCGGCCGTCTATCGGCTGATTGACCAACATGGTCCCATCTCGCGCATTCAGATAGCGGAACAAAGTCAGCTTGCCCCTGCCAGCGTAACCAAAATTACGCGTCAGCTTATTGAGCGCGGCCTGATCAAAGAAGTCGATCAGCAGGCCTCCACCGGGGGGCGCCGCGCCATCTCTATCATCGCGGAAACCCGCAATTTCAACGCTATCGGCGTGCGGCTTGGCCGCTATGACGCCACCCTGACCCTCTATGATTTAAGCAGTAAGACGCTGGAAGAAGAGCACTTCCCGCTGCCGGAGCGTACCCAGGAAACGCTTGAGCACGCGCTGCTGAATATCATCGCCACCTTTATTGAAAATTGTCAGCGCAAAATCCGCGAGCTCATCGCCATTTCGGTCATTCTGCCGGGGCTGGTCGATCCGGAAAGCGGCGTTATCCGCTATATGCCGCACATTCAGGTAGAGAACTGGGGGCTGGTCGAAGCGCTGGAAAAACGCTTTAACGTCACCTGTTTTGTCGGCCACGATATCCGCAGCCTGGCGTTGGCCGAGCACTATTTTGGCGCAAGCCAGGATTGCGAGGACTCTATTCTGGTGCGCGTACACCGCGGTACCGGCGCGGGCATTATTTCCAACGGGCGCATTTTTATCGGCCGTAACGGTAACGTCGGCGAAATTGGCCATATCCAGGTTGACCCATTAGGCGAACGCTGTCACTGCGGCAACTTCGGCTGTCTGGAAACCGTCGCCGCGAACGCCGCTATTGAGCACCGCGTCCGCCATCTGCTTGAGCAGGGCTATCAAAGCCGCATCACGCTTGATGACTGCAATATCAAAACCATCTGCAAAGCGGCAAATAAAGGCGATGCGCTGGCCTGTGAAGTGGTCGAATACGTTGGCCGTCATCTGGGCAAAACCATCGCCATCGCCATCAACCTGTTTAACCCACAAAAAGTGGTGATTGCCGGTGAAATCGTCGAGGCGGAAAAGGTGCTGCTGCCGGCCATCGAAAGCTGTATCAACGGCCAGGCGTTGAAAGCGTTTCGCCACAATCTGCCAGTGGTACGCTCGACACTCGATCACCGCTCCGCCATCGGCGCCTTTGCGCTGGTCAAGCGTGCGATGCTCAATGGCATCCTGCTACAGCATTTGCTGGAAAGTTAATCCAGCTTTATAGTTTCGCCTTTCGTTAATGATGTTGGACTGTCCATGACCATTCAAAACGTAATTTGTGATATCGACGGCGTGCTGATGCACGATAACGTGGCTGTTCCCGGCGCCGCTGAATTTATCAAACGCATCCTGGAAAAAGGCATGCCGCTGGTGATGCTGACCAACTATCCTTCGCAAACCGGGCAGGACCTGGCCAACCGCTTCGCCACCGCCGGTATCGAAGTGCCGGATACCGCGTTCTACACCTCCGCCATGGCCACCGCCGATTTCCTGCGTCGCCAGGAAGGTAAAAAAGCCTATGTGGTTGGCGAAGGCGCGCTCATCCACGAACTGTATAAGGCCGGCTTCACCATCACCGACGTTAACCCTGATTTCGTCATCGTTGGCGAGACCCGCTCCTTTAACTGGGAAATGATGCATAAAGCGGCTTTCTTTGTCGCCAACGGCGCACGTTTCATCGCCACCAACCCGGATACTCACGGCCGTGGCTACTACCCTGCTTGCGGTGCGCTCTGTGCGGGAATCGAAAAAATCTCCGGCCGTAAACCGTTTTATGTCGGTAAGCCGAGCCCGTGGATTATCCGTTCCGCGCTTAACAAAATGCAGGCCCACTCCGAGCAAACGGTGATCGTCGGCGATAACCTGCGTACCGATATCCTCGCCGGCTTCCAGGCGGGCCTTGAGACCATTCTGGTGCTCTCCGGAGTCTCCACGCTGGACGATATCGACAGCATGCCGTTCCGCCCGTCATGGATTTATCCGTCGGTCGCCGAAATCGACGTTTTTTGAGCCGAAACCACGTCCCTGGACGTGGTTTTTTATTTTTGGTGCCGCCAAAAATAGATTCATCTAATGAAAATGGCTTATCGCTAAACAATCATCAATAAAGCCGAGCTAAACATACTCATTTTTCAACATCCGGCAATCAGCATTGCACTTTTTACTTTTCTGCCGGTAAATCTCTTGCGCCCCACTCTCCTTTACGGCATTTTCTTTAACACGCACTAAGACCTTGCAAGAGACGAGGTCTGCATAACATCACTACAAGACAGGGTAACGGAGAAGGCTATGTGTTCTATTTTTGGCGTACTGGATATCAAAACTGACGCAGGCGAACTGCGTAAAAAGGCACTGGAACTTTCCCGCCTGATGCGCCACCGCGGACCGGACTGGTCCGGCGTTTATGCCAGCGATAAAGCGATTCTCGCCCACGAACGTCTGTCGATCGTCGACGTCAACGCCGGCGCCCAGCCGCTCTATAACCAACAAAAAACCCATGCCCTGGCGGTCAACGGTGAAATCTACAACCACCAGGCGCTGCGCGCCGAATATGGCGATCGCTATCAGTTCCAGACCGGTTCCGACTGTGAAGTGATCCTCGCGCTGTACCAGGAAAAAGGGCCTGAGTTCCTCGATGAACTGCAGGGGATGTTTGCCTTCGCGCTGTATGACAGCGAAAAAGACGCTTATCTGATTGGCCGCGACCATATCGGTATTATCCCGCTGTATATGGGCCACGACGAGCACGGCAACTTCTACGTCGCCTCTGAAATGAAAGCGCTGGTGCCGGTCTGCCGCACGATTAAAGAGTTCCCTGCTGGTAGCTACCTGTGGAGCCAGGATGGCGAAATTCGCCAGTACTATCAGCGCGACTGGTTCGACTACGACGCGGTAAAAGACAACGTCACGGATAAAAACGAGTTGCGTCAGGCGCTGGAAGAGTCGGTGAAGAGCCACCTGATGTCCGATGTTCCTTACGGCGTGCTGCTCTCCGGCGGCCTGGACTCGTCGGTGATTTCGGCCATTACCAAAAAATATGCCGCCCGCCGCGTTGAAGATCAGGAGCGCAGCGAAGCCTGGTGGCCGCAGCTGCATTCATTCGCGGTCGGCCTCGAAGGCTCCCCTGACCTGAAAGCGGCGCAGGAAGTCGCAAACCACCTCGGCACCGTGCATCACGAAATTCACTTTACGGTACAGGAAGGGTTGGATGCGATCCGCGACGTTATCTATCACATCGAAACGTATGACGTGACTACCATTCGCGCCTCGACGCCGATGTACCTGATGTCGCGTAAAATTAAAGCCATGGGCATTAAAATGGTGCTCTCTGGCGAAGGTTCCGATGAAGTATTCGGCGGGTATCTCTACTTCCACAAAGCGCCGAACGCTAAAGAACTGCATGAAGAAACGGTGCGTAAACTGCAGGCGCTGCACATGTTTGACTGCGCCCGCGCTAACAAAGCGATGTCCGCCTGGGGGGTAGAGGCCCGCGTACCGTTCCTCGATAAGAAATTCCTCGATGTGGCGATGCGCATCAACCCGCAGGATAAAATGTGCGGCAATGGCAAAATGGAAAAACATATTTTGCGCGAATGCTTTGAGTCCTATCTGCCAGCCAGCGTCGCCTGGCGCCAGAAAGAGCAGTTCTCCGACGGCGTGGGCTATAGCTGGATTGATACGCTGAAAGAAGTGGCGGCAAAACAGATTAGCGACCAGCAGCTGGAGACGGCAAGCTTCCGCTTCCCGTACAACACGCCGACATCTAAAGAAGGTTATCTGTACCGCGAAATCTTCGAAGAGCTGTTCCCGCTGCCCAGCGCGGCGGAATGCGTACCCGGCGGCCCGTCCGTTGCCTGCTCTTCAGCGAAAGCCATCGAGTGGGATGAAGCGTTCAAAACCATGAACGATCCATCAGGACGCGCGGTCGGCGTCCACCAGTCAGCTTATAAATAAGCAATCAACACGCATAGCGGACCCTACGGGGTCCGCCAGGCTGCTGACAAAGAAGGAAAAAGCGTGGTTTTTCCTTCTTTGTGGCTATCAGTCGAAAATCAATGAATTGATTTTCCTTGTTATTTGCCTGTCGCTATCTGCAAACCTAACGATGTATAAGGTTTGTCATGAATCTCACGGACCCTACGGGGTCCGTTTTTTTTATGCCAAAATTGGCAAATAAAAACGATAAATAATCAATTCTTGCCGATTATTGCAGCATGCTGTTCGCAACCTAACCAAACAGTCACATTACGACGATTTTCCTTGAAAAAGTGGTTGACGCTCGCAGGCCCAATACGCATAATGCGCCCCGCAACGCCGATAAGGTAACGCGAAAAAAAGATGGCTACGTAGCTCAGCTGGTTAGAGCACATCACTCATAATGATGGGGTCACAGGTTCGAATCCCGTCGTAGCCACCATCTTTTTTGCGGGAGTGGCGAAATTGGTAGACGCACCAGATTTAGGTTCTGGCGCCGCAAGGTGTGCGAGTTCAAGTCTCGCCTCCCGCACCATTCACCAAAAAGCGTTGCACGGATGGGGTATCGCCAAGCGGTAAGGCACCGGTTTTTGATACCGGCATTCCCTGGTTCGAATCCAGGTACCCCAGCCATATTTCTTCGATATTTGCGGTTAGCCGCGACGGTATTGGGGTATCGCCAAGCGGTAAGGCACCGGTTTTTGATACCGGCATTCCCTGGTTCGAATCCAGGTACCCCAGCCATCGAAGAAACAGCATGACAATTTGGCTACGTAGCTCAGCTGGTTAGAGCACATCACTCATAATGATGGGGTCACAGGTTCGAATCCCGTCGTAGCCACCATATTCAGGACTATCGGTTAATATCGGTAAATCCGTAAAAATTTGTTGGGGTATCGCCAAGCGGTAAGGCACCGGATTCTGATTCCGGCATTCCGAGGTTCGAATCCTCGTACCCC
>OKWZ01000093.1_pt1 | contig 76769 bp, 53 predicted proteins | sample 1607111 | NCBI WGS metagenome assembly OKWZ01 (sample SAMN07501042, study PRJEB24779) | human gut metagenome | reverse complement strand
TCCACCTGCAAAATAAGTGGGTGCTTAAGTTACAGGATCCTGGATTCGGGACCAGACGGTACTCAGACGACGCTTACCTTCATGACGAAAAACACCTATTTTATCCCAAAAGAAGACAATAGAGTCACAGAGGAATCAAAGAGCGACTCAATTGTCTTTGGACAGTCTGGTTGTGAGGTTAGAAAACAGTTACTCCTACACCATTAAATAGGGCGCAATGCTCGCTAATTTCTCCCGGGTTTCTGTCAGTTCGCGTTCCGGCGTAGATTGCGCGATGATTCCCGCCCCCGCCTGTATCCAGCAGCGCTGGCTATCCTGAAATACGGAACGCAGAACTAGCGCCGCATCAAAGCGCGTATCGTCCAGCAGCAGGATTGCGCCGGAATAAAGCTCTCGCGGCGTCTTCTCAATTTGCATAATCGCGTTCAGAGCAGCATTTTTAGGGATACCTGAGGCGGTAATCGACGGAAACAGCACGGTAAACGCATCCCAGGCATCCTTGTTTTCCGCAAGCTGACCGCTCACGCCAGACCCCAGATGCTGAACGCTGCCGCGCTGGCGAACCGACATTAAATCTTCAACCACCACGCTGCCCGGCTGGCAAACAGCCTCCAGTTCAGCAATAGCTTCTTTGACAGAAAGGATATGCTCAAGCACCTCTTTACTGTCGTGCAGCAGTTCTGCCTCTTTCGCCTTATTATGCTCCGGGTTTCCCATGCGATCGCGGGTGCCCGCAAGCGGTTCAGTGACCACTTTATTGCCCGTCACTGACATCACCAGTTCCGGGCTAAAGCCCAGCGCTTCGCGTCCTTCCTGACGGAACATAAACGAGCGCACAGGCGTGTTTGCCTGCCGCCCGTATAACAGCGTGGCGGGCATATCAATCCGCGATGGCAGGGGAATGGCGCGCGAGACAATCACTTTGACATACTCGCCACGGCGGATCTCCGCAACGGCGCGCGCAACCTGTTGTTTATATGCCTCACCATTGAGGGCGGTATCCACCGCCAGTGGTGCGTTCTGCGTCGTTGTACCGGCCTCTTTTACCCACTCGCACAAACGTCGGCACCCGTCGGCGGAGTCCGCATAAACGGTGACATTTCCCTTTTCAAAAATAAGTTCTTCACGGGGAACGGTTAACGTCAGCAGCGGCCACTCCCCGGCGTTAAAGGCAATCCCCCGCGCATGCGCCGCAAAGTTGAACCCAACCTGTCCATATACCCGACGTCCTTTCACCTGAGGATGCGCCATAAAACGACGCGCGCAGTCGGCAATGGAATCCACCGCCCATTTTTGCTCCCCGGCATCATCAATAAATGTCGCCTGCGTTCCGTCGGCATTAATGTGCAGCCGTGCCTGGCACCCTTTGCCTAAATACCAACAGGGTTGACGCTCATAGACATAACACTCTTCTTCTGCGAACTGGCGTAAAACGCCAGAAATCGTCGGTAGCCATTGTTCCTCTGGTAATGCCAGATGTAGAAATTCACTGATTTTCATCCCTTACCTCTCTGTGTTATTCCCGGATCAATCAATTGCGCTTGTCATCAGTTCTCTTGCCGAATGCAGCCGGATATAAGCAACCCACGCCGCCAGCAACGTGAATGCCCCGGCAAACAGGAAGCAGGCCGCATAGCCAAAATGTTGAGCAACAACGCCACCGATAACGCCTGCCAGAATGGCGATTGCCGCGTCAGTACATTGAAAGAGGGTGAAGTCGACACCGGCCTGCAAAGGCGATGAAAGCGACATCAGCGTGGCGTAAAGACAGACCAGCGCGCAGGCCAGCGAAATGGACTGGACAATGACCAGACACTGGAGAATCTGCAGCAGCAGATGACCCGGCGCCATCATGAGCGTCATCACCACCGCCAGCAGCGCGATCCCCTGGACGCCATAAGCCGTCAACAGCGCTCTGCCGGGTGAGGTGTATTTCATCAGCAATCCGCCGGCCAGCGTTCCTGCTATGCCCGCTGCAATATTGCCGCCGCTGAACAGCGCGCCCAATGCGGACATGCTCAACCCATGATCCAACAACAGCGGTGCCAGAAGAGGCAGCACAAACCGCATGCCTGAATTCAGCATCAATACCAGCAGTAAGCCCAGGCACGCCTGCTTCCTCCTTAGCGCATAACCTAACGCCGGAACATGCGGGATAGTCGCTGTTCGCGTCGGCTCCGTAATGCGCCACAGCGGGAGTGACAGCGCCATAATCAGCACCGCCATCATCAGCATGGCGACAGGCCAGCCGGATGCCGCCGACAGCATCAGGAACACCCCGCCGCCGCACATCATTCCCAGATAGCTGCCGCCGACCTGCACGCTGTTTCCCCAGCCGTAACCCGTGCGGGTCAGTTGATCGACACAAAAGCCGTCGCTGGCGATATCAATGGTGGAGGCGACCGTGCCTGCCACCATAAACAGAACAAATAACGCGACGATTTGCGTATCGGGGAATCCCCCTTCTCGCCCAAACCAGCCAATCGCTGCGGCAATAGTCAGGATCGCCGCTAGCGCGACCTGACCACGCAGGATTAACATGCGGGAACGGCGTTCCTGGCTACCGGGCGGAAGCCGCCAGCGCTCGATCCACGGCGCCCAAATAAACTTCAGCGCCCAGGGCAGCATAAACAGGGTTGTCGCACCGGCAAGCGCCAGCGAACCGCCAGCAGCGCGCACCAGCGCGGGTAAGGACTGCATAGACAGCGCCGATACCAGACTCTGCGTCACATAGACGCCGGCAATAGCAAAAATCACCCGCCCGGTCGTCAACGTCAGCGGTTTCACATTCGACTGAACATCACTCATGCACCCACTCTCCAGACGCGGAACCCCCGTCGTCGCGCCACACGCGCGCGGCCATTTGCGCCTGCCACAGCGCCTGATAACGTCCATGATGTGAGAGCAATTGCGCATGAGTACCCTGCTCAACCACCTGTCCCTCTTCCATCACCAGAATGTTTCCGGCCCCGGCGATGGTGGATAAACGGTGAGCGATGATAATCACCGTCCGGTTGTGAACCAGGTTATCGATCGCTTTTTGCACCGCCAGCTCGCTTTCAATATCCAGCGCGGCAGTCGGTTCATCGAGAATGACGACCGGCGCGTTTTTCAATAACGCTCTGGCAATGGAAATCCGCTGGCGCTCGCCGCCCGATAGCTGGCCGCCCATCTCTCCCATTGGCGTCAGCCAGCCTTGCGGAAGACGGGAAATAAACTCAAGGCACTGCGCCGCGCGGGCGGCCTCTTCTACCTCCTGCCGCGTCGCCTGTGGGCGCGCGATACGGATATTCGCCAGCAGCGTGTCATCAAACAGCCAGACATCCTGGAAAACAACAGAAATCAGGCTATTGAGCTGTTCCGGCGTCAGGCGGCGAATATCGACGCCGCCAATAGAAATCTGCCCTTGCTGCGGATCGGCATAGCGCATTAACAGTTTAGTGACGGTAGTTTTGCCTGCGCCGGAGGCACCCACCAGCGCGCTCATACTGGCTGCCGGGAACGTCAAAGAAACATGATTAAGCGCGTGGCCGTCGCCTTCTTCGTAGCGATAGCTGACGTTGTCAAAGCGGATATCGTAACGTTCCGGCATCTCGCTTTGCTCTGCGACGGGAAGCGGTGCTATCGCCATAAACTGCTCAATCCGTTGCAGGGCGCTGGCGATCAGTTCCACAACCGAGGTGTAGCTGATAAACATCGCCATCGGTTCTGCGAAGCGCATAATCATCGCGACGGCGGCAATCAAAAAGGCGAGGTTCAGAGTGCCCGTCACTACCCAGACGATCCCGGATAACACCACCACCTGTAGGCCCAACTCCACGACGCTGGCGATCAGCATCGTCGCGCCAGCGCCCTGACGGTGAGTGCGGGTCTGTAAGTTTTCCAGCGCATTGAAATGCGCCAGCAGCGCCCGGCTTTTATCGGCATCGCTGCCGCAGGTGCGCAATACCATCATCCCCTGAGCAAATTCAACGATATCGCCGCTCAGACGCTGGTGCGCTTCCCCCAGCGTCTGCATTTGTCGCCGCATCGCCGGGCGGCGCCAGTAATAAAACGGCACCAGCAGAGGGAAGATCAGCAACATCACCAGCCCCAGCCGCCAGTCTATCCACAATGTCGCCAGCGACGCCGTCAGCGGCGTGACAATGGTGAGCAGCAAAATATTGGCTATCGCAATAACATAATTGAGGTTTTCATCCACGCTGCCCAGCAGCAAGGCGTTCATTTCACCCGCCCTGCCGCGCTGGAGCTTCTCCAGCGGCACGCGGCGTAACTGCTCGCCAAGTCGCAGGCGCAACTCATGGGTAGCCAGCGCCAGATGACCACGGTATTCAAAGCCCAGGCCATACCAGCGTAGCACCAGCGTCACAATTGCGGCGACGCTGAAGGCCATAGCCCAGTTAAGAAGTTGCGGCGCGTCTCCCCGTAACAGCGCATCAATGATCGGATAAAGACAGGCAAAGGCGATCCCCTGCATGAATGCCGCCAGCAACAGCGCCAGCATACTGCGTCGCAGCATCCTGGCCTGACTGCCAACGCTGGAGATAAGCTGGCGCCAGATGACGCGCCAGGCCAGGTTATCCGCAGGATTATTGTCTTTCATTTTCCACCACCTCTTCCTGTGTTCCACCCGGCACCCAATGCTGCGCCTGCTGATAGTGTTGCCAGAGCCGTTGATACAGGCCGCCCTGCGCCAACAGTTGCGTATGGTTCCCCATTTCCCTGAGCTGTCCGTCGGAAAACAGCAATATCACATCGGCCTGAGTCACCATTGAGAGACGATGCGCGACCATGATGACCGTCCGGCCACGCATGGCCGCCGCGAGCGCCTTGATAAGCGCCGCTTCGTTTTCCGGGTCAGCAAACGCCGTCGCCTCATCGAGCACCAGGATGGGGCGATCCTGCAAAAGCGCCCGGGCGATAGTAATGCGCTGCCGCTGGCCGCCGGAGAGAAATACCCCACGTTCCCCGACTCGAGTGTTGTAACCTTCTGGCAGAGCGCTAATAAAATCATGGGCCTGCGCCACTCTGGCCGCCGCTATAACCGCCTCCAGCGGCGTATCCGGCGCGCCCAGACGAATGTTATTGGCTATCGTGTCGGCAAAAAGGAAGTTGTCCTGAAACACAAACGAGAGTTGCTTCATCAGGGTGTCCGTCTGCATATCACGCAGATCCACGCCGCCAATACGGATATGGCCTTTGTCCGGGTCGGCGTAACGCAGCAGCAAGCGCGCCACGGTGCTTTTTCCGGCGCCGCTTGGCCCGACCAGCGCCACAATTTGCCCGGCAGGCACATGAAAGCTCACCTCCTGCAACGCGGCGCCAGTACGCGCTTGCGGATAATGAAAGCTCACCTGCTCAAAGGTAATGCTCGCCTCTTGCGGCTGCTGGTCAGACTGCGGCAGCGATAACTCCGGCATCGCGAGAACCTGATAAATACGCTGAATGCTTAAACGCGTTTGCGCGACCAGGTTATTGAGCATCATCATTGGCATTACGGCTTCGGCCATTCCGCTGCCCAGCAGTAAAACGGCCACCCACGCGATAAAATCGAAACTGCCATAGTGCAACAGGCCGTATCCCGACCAGATCAGGACAAATAGGGTCGGGAGAGGATTCAGAATCGAGAAGGAAAAACGCGCTGAAAAACCGGCTTTGCGATACCAGGTTTTGAGCACATCGACCCACTCTTCAAGGGCGCGTTGATAGCGCAAAAAACTGGTGCTGCCGCTATCAAACGTTCTCACCACGGGCATGGCCTGCACGAACTCAATAACCGCCGCGCTAACCTGCTCGCGCGCCTTATGATAACGCTGAGCCATATTTTCCGAACGCTGGCGGGCGAGCACGAGAACAACCGATCCAAACGCCAGTACCCCCAGCGTCGCGATTGCCAGCCGCCAGTCCAGCCAGAACAAGATAACGATTGTCGCCAGCGGCATGATGATCGCGCGGGCATAGAGCGGCGTGCTGTCGGCCACAAAAATATGTAACGACTTCACGTCATCCAGCATCACTTTCGCCACTGACCCGCTGCCCATTTGCTGTAACACGCCAGGCGGAAGCTGCAATGCTTTACGGGCTAACCTGCTGCGCAGAATGTTCTCCAGATGAAAAGCCGCGTAATGAGAGGTGTTGAACGCCTGTAAGCGCAGAACAAAAGTTAAGACCACGCAGCCGATCACGCCGCCCAGCGGCCAGGCCGGAATAGCGTCAGGCGTCGCGCGAATGTCACGCAGGCTCCACGCCAGAAAAAGGAGCGCCCCCAGGCTGGTTAATGCCGCCAGCCCCGCCAGCGCCATAGCTAAAATAACCTTCCTGCGAACCGGTGTAATCACCTGCCAGAGAGGAAATCGGGACAGCGATTCAGTATTGGATGATTGAGATGACATGGGAGTAACTGAATTTCCTGATGAATTTTTACGGACGCCAAAAACGACAATTCAGGGTGGCGTTCTGAGAATTAATGTGAATAATAACCATTATCAATAACTCATCTACCCCATTCGGTTCTATTTATACCCGCATTGGTCTAAGCCACAGGGAGATAACCAGGTCATGACGGAGTCACCGCAAACGCAATCTGAAATCTCTATTCACCAGTTGGTGGTCGGGAAACCTGCAAACGATGGCAATATTCCTGCTCAGTGTGAACTGCTGCGCTGTTCGTTGCAGGAAGGTATGGATATTTTGCTCTGGAGGGGCCATTTTGCGCGGCCAGAGACGTTGCAGCTACACGACGATCTGGGCAGGATTAACTTCTCGTGCATCCTGGAAGGCACATCGCGCTTTGCGATTCAGGGACTCCGGCGCCACACCGACTGGGAGCTTGCGCGCAATCGCCATTACATTACCCATACGCCAGACTGTCGCGGCAGCGCCTCCTATTGTGGCCGATTCGAGAGCATTACCCTCTCCTTCAGCCCTGAAACCCTCGCGCTGTGGGTGCCGGATATTAGCGCGGTCATTAAGAATAAGATCGACTCCCACTGCTGTTGCCAGCAGCAGCGTTGTAATGCTGAAACCCACTTAACGGCTCAGGCCTTGCGTCACGCGCTGATGCGCATGCACGGCGGCTTCAGTCATGAACAAAAGCCGTCGACGCTATGGTTGCAGGGGCAAAGTCTGGTCATGCTCAGCCTGGTGCTGGATGAACATCGCGAAGACGCCAGTTGCCTCTCCTGCCACTTCAACCCGATGGAACGCCAGAAACTGCTGCGGGCGAAGGATCTGCTGCTGGCTGATCTGACGCAAGCGCCGGGCGTCGCGGAGCTGGCCAGAGAGTCCGGTCTGAGCGTTCTCAAAATTAAGCGAGGCTTCCGCGTTCTGTTCAACAACAGCGTCTATGGCCTGTTTCAGGCTGAACGAATGCAGGAAGCCAGAAGACGCCTGGCCAACGGCAATACCTCCGTCATGACGGTGGCGGCCGATCTGGGCTATGCCAACGCCAGCCATTTCTCTGCCGCCTTCCAGAAACAGTTTGGCGTAACTCCTTCGACCTTTAAACGCGGGATGTAACCGGGGTCGCGCCCCCCTAAACTCCTCCCTGACAGAGGCCCGGATACCCCATCCGGGCCTCTGTTCTTTCCGCCTGTTACCAACCCGAAACGGGCATAAATAAACCCGTTTCGGGTAGCATCCAATTGTTAATAATTATTATTCTCATATGAGTAATGCTTTTCGGTAAGACGTGCCATCAGGAGGAAGAATGATTTCTGGCGCACCATCTCAGGATTCGCTGTTACCGGACAACCGCCACGCGGCTGATTACCAACAATTACGCGAGCGGCTCATACAGGAACTGAATTTAACGCCGCAGCAGTTACATGAAGAGAGCAACCTGATCCAGGCCGGCCTGGATTCCATAAGATTGATGAGATGGTTACACTGGTTTCGTAAAAATGGCTACCGCCTTACCCTTCGCGAGCTGTATGCCGCCCCCACGCTGGCGGCATGGAACCAGTTAATGCTCAGCCGGTCGCCGGAGAACGCGGAAGAAGAAACGCCGCCCGACGAATCATCCTGGCCGAACATGACCGAAAGTACCCCCTTCCCATTGACGCCAGTACAGCACGCCTACCTGACGGGCCGCATGCCGGGGCAGACGCTTGGCGGCGTGGGTTGCCACCTGTATCAGGAGTTTGAAGGCCATTGTCTGACGGCGTCGCAGCTGGAGCAGGCCATCACGACCTTGCTGCAACGCCACCCAATGCTGCATATCGCCTTTCGCCCCGACGGGCAGCAGGTCTGGCTACCGCAACCTTACTGGAACGGCGTCACCGTTCATGATTTACGCCATAACGACGCTGAAAGCCGCCAGGCCTATCTGGACGCACTGCGCCAGCGCCTGAGCCACCGTCTTTTACGCGTGGAAATCGGCGAAACGTTTGATTTTCAGCTGACGCTCTTGCCGGACAATCGCCACCGCCTCCATGTCAATATTGACCTGCTGATTATGGATGCCTCCAGCTTTACGCTTTTCTTCGATGAGCTTAACGCCCTGCTGGCCGGAGAATCGCTGCCGGCTATCGACACCCGCTATGATTTCCGCTCGTATTTGCTGCACCAGCAGAAGATTAATCAACCACTGAGAGACGACGCGCTCGCTTACTGGCTGGCGAAAGCATCGACGCTTCCCCCCGCGCCCGTCTTGCCGCTGGCCTGCGAACCCGCCACGCTATGTGAAGTCCGTAATACCCGACGCCGCATGATTGTCCCGGCAACACGCTGGCACGCCTTTAGCAACCGGGCCGGCGAGTATGGCGTGACGCCGACAATGGCACTGGCGACCTGTTTTTCTGCCGTGCTGGCTCGCTGGGGCGGCCTGACGCGTCTGCTGCTTAACATCACCTTATTCGACCGCCAGCCGCTGCACCCGGCGGTTGGCGCGATGCTTGCCGACTTCACCAATATTCTTCTGCTGGATACCGCCTGCGATGGCGATACCGTCAGCAACCTGGCGCGTAAAAACCAGCTCACGTTTACGGAGGACTGGGAGCATCGCCACTGGTCCGGCGTCGAATTACTCCGTGAACTCAAACGCCAGCAGCGCTACCCCCACGGCGCCCCGGTGGTATTTACCAGCAATCTGGGGCGTTCCCTCTACAGCAGCCGCGCAGAATCGCCGTTGGGCGAGCCGGAATGGGGCATCTCGCAAACGCCGCAGGTCTGGATAGATCATCTGGCGTTCGAGCATCACGGCGAGGTCTGGCTACAATGGGACAGCAACGACGCGCTGTTCCCTCCGGCGTTAGTCGAAACATTGTTCGACGCCTACTGCCAGTTGATTAACCAACTCTGCGATGACGAAAGCGCCTGGCAAAAGCCGTTCGCAGATATGATGCCCGCCAGCCAGCGCGCGATACGCGAACGGGTCAACGCCACCGGCGCCCCCATTCCCGAAGGCTTGCTGCATGAAGGCATTTTCCGTATCGCTCTGCAACAGCCGCAGGCGCTGGCGGTAACGGACATGCGTTATCAGTGGAATTATCATGAGCTGACAGACTATGCCCGCCGTTGCGCGGGCAGGTTAATCGAGTGCGGGGTTCAGCCCGGCGATAATGTGGCTATCACGATGTCGAAAGGCGCAGGACAACTTGTTGCGGTTCTGGCCGTCCTGCTGGCCGGGGCGGTTTACGTTCCGGTTTCGCTGGATCAGCCTGCCGCACGGCGCGAGAAAATCTACGCTGACGCCAGCGTCCGGCTGGTGCTCATTTGTCAGCACGACGCCAGCGCCGGGTCAGACGATATTCCCGTCCTTGCCTGGCAGCAGGCCATTGAGGCGGAGCCGATCGCCAACCCGGTAGTACGCGCCCCCACGCAACCGGCCTACATTATCTACACCTCCGGCTCTACCGGTACGCCGAAAGGGGTAGTCATTTCTCACCGGGGAGCGCTTAACACCTGTTGCGATATCAATACCCGCTATCAGGTTGGCCCGCATGACAGGGTGCTGGCCCTCTCCGCCCTACATTTTGATTTATCGGTTTACGACATTTTTGGCGTACTGCGCGCGGGCGGCGCGCTGGTGATGGTGATGGAAAATCAACGGCGCGATCCTCACGCATGGTGTGAGCTGATCCAGCGCCATCAGGTCACGCTCTGGAACAGCGTCCCGGCGCTGTTCGATATGCTGCTGACCTGGTGTGAAGGTTTCGCCGACGCCACGCCGGAAAACCTGCGCGCAGTGATGCTTTCCGGCGACTGGATCGGGCTTGACCTCCCCGCCCGTTATCGGGCCTTCCGGCCACAAGGACAATTTATCGCGATGGGCGGTGCCACCGAGGCGTCTATCTGGTCTAACGCCTGCGAAATTCACGACGTCCCCGCCCACTGGCGCTCCATCCCTTACGGTTTTCCGCTAACCAACCAACGCTACCGGGTGGTGGATGAACAGGGCCGGGACTGCCCTGACTGGGTGCCGGGTGAATTATGGATTGGCGGCATTGGGGTCGCGGAAGGCTATTTCAACGATCCCCTGCGTAGCGAGCAGCAATTTTTGACGCTCCCGGACGAGCGCTGGTATCGCACCGGCGATCTCGGCTGCTACTGGCCAGATGGCACAATCGAGTTCCTCGGTCGTCGCGACAAGCAGGTCAAAGTCGGAGGATATCGCATCGAGCTGGGCGAAATCGAAAGCGCGCTCAGCCAGCTGGCGGGGGTGAAACAAGCAACCGTTCTGGCGATCGGCGAAAAAGAAAAAACGCTGGCGGCATACGTTGTTCCTCAGGGCGAGGCTTTTTGCGTTACCGATCATCGGAACCCGGCACTGCCGCAGGCGTGGCACACGCTTGCGGGAACGTTGCCCTGTTGCGCCATCTCGCCAGAGATCTCCGCAGAACAGGTAGCCGATTTCCTTCAGCATCGCCTGCTAAAACTGAAGCCGGGTCACACCGCTGGCGCCGATCCTCTCCCCCTGATGAACTCACTCGCTATCCAGCCGCGCTGGCAGGCCGTGGTGGAACGCTGGTTAGCATTTCTGGTGACACAACGGCGACTGAAGCCCGCTGCTGAAGGTTATCAGGTCTGCGCTGGTGAAGAACGCGAGGATGAGCACCCGCACTTCAGCGGACATGATTTAACGTTATCGCAAATTCTTCGCGGTGCCCGTAACGAACTGTCGTTACTGAACGACGCGCAGTGGTCGCCGGAAAGCCTGGCCTTTAACCATCCGGCCAGCGCCCCGTATATTCAGGAACTGGCGACAATTTGCCAACAGCTTGCACAGCGCTTACAGCGCCCGGTGCGCCTGCTTGAGGTGGGAACCCGCACTGGCCGCGCCGCAGAATCGCTGTTAGCACAGCTCAACGCCGGACAGATTGAGTATGTCGGGCTTGAGCAGAGCCAGGAGATGCTGCTGAGCGCCCGGCAGAGGCTCGCCCCCTGGCCTAGCGCCCGTCTGTCCCTCTGGAATGCAGACACGCTGGCGGCGCACGCTCACTCGGCGGACATTATCTGGCTTAATAACGCCCTGCATCGTCTGCTGCCGGAAGATCCCGGGCTCCTTGCGACATTACAACAGCTTGCCGTTCCCGGCGCGCTGCTCTACGTGATGGAGTTTCGCCAGTTAACGCCGTCCGCCCTACTCAGCACGCTCCTGTTAACCAATGGGCAGCCGGAGGCCTTGCTGCATAACAGCGCCGACTGGGCGGCATTATTTAGCGCGGCCGCCTTCAACTGTCAGCATGGCGATGAGGTCGCGGGGTTACAACGCTTCCTCGTACAATGTCCTGACAGGCAGGTGCGCCGCGATCCCCGTCAACTTCAGGCCGCCCTCGCCGGGCGTCTGCCGGGGTGGATGGTGCCGCAACGGATCGTCTTCCTCGACGCCTTACCGCTGACGGCTAACGGGAAAATTGACTACCAGGCGCTGAAGCGTCGTCATACCCCTGAAGCGGAAAACCCGGCCGAAGCGGATTTACCCCAGGGCGACATTGAAAAACAGGTTGCCGCCCTCTGGCAGCAACTCTTATCAACTGGCAATGTCACCAGAGAAACCGACTTCTTCCAGCAAGGCGGCGATAGCCTGCTGGCGACCCGTCTGACCGGGCAACTTCATCAGGCAGGTTATGAAGCGCAATTAAGCGACCTGTTTAATCATCCCCGGCTGGCGGATTTTGCCGCCACGCTGCGGAAAACCGACGTCCCGGTCGAACAACCATTCGTCCACTCCCCTGAAGATCGCTACCAGCCCTTTGCGCTTACCGACGTGCAGCAGGCTTACCTGGTGGGGCGTCAGCCGGGCTTTGCCCTGGGCGGCGTCGGCTCACATTTCTTTGTTGAATTTGAAATTGCCGATCTGGATCTCACCCGGCTGGAGACGGTCTGGAACCGATTAATCGCCCGCCACGATATGCTACGCGCCGTCGTGCGTGATGGACAGCAACAGGTGCTCGAACAGACGCCTCGCTGGGTAATACCCGCACACATCCTCCATACGCCTGAAGAGGCGTTGCAGGTGCGCGAAAAACTGGCCCATCAGGTACTCAACCCCGAAGTCTGGCCGGTATTCGATCTCCAGGTCGGTTACGTTGACGGGATGCCCGCCCGCCTGTGGCTGTGTCTGGATAACCTGTTACTTGACGGGCTGAGCATGCAGATCCTGCTGGCGGAGCTGGAGCACGGCTACCGCTACCCGCAACAGCTGCTTCCGCCGCTGCCCGTCACCTTCAGGGATTATCTGCAACAACCCTCGCTACAGTCGCCCAATCCAGATTCTCTGGCATGGTGGCAGGCGCAGCTTGATGATATTCCTCCGGCGCCTGCGTTGCCGCTGCGCTGCTTGCCTCAGGAGGTTGAAACACCGCGCTTCGCCCGCCTGAACGGCGCACTGGACAGCACGCGCTGGCATCGGCTGAAAAAACGGGCGGCTGACGCCCATCTCACCCCGTCGGCCGTACTGTTGTCGGTGTGGTCAACGGTTCTCTCTGCATGGAGTGCACAGCCTGAGTTCACGCTTAACCTTACGCTTTTCGACAGGCGACCGCTGCACCCGCAAATCAACCAGATTCTGGGCGATTTCACCTCGCTGATGCTGCTGAGCTGGCATCCCGGCGAAAGCTGGCTGCACAGCGCGCAGTCACTACAGCAGCGGCTGAGCCAGAACCTCAACCACCGCGATGTGTCAGCCATCCGCGTGATGCGTCAACTGGCGCAACGGCAAAACGTGCCTGCCGTTCCGATGCCCGTCGTCTTTACCAGCGCACTGGGCTTTGAGCAGGATAACTTCCTCGCCCGGCGTAATCTGCTCAAACCGGTCTGGGGCATCTCCCAGACGCCGCAGGTCTGGCTCGATCACCAGATTTATGAATCCGAAGGCGAACTGCGCTTTAACTGGGATTTTGTCGCCGCGCTGTTTCCTGCCGGGCAGGTGGAGCGCCAGTTTGAACAGTATTGCGCATTGCTAAACCGAATGGCCGAGGATGAAAGCGGCTGGCAACTGCCGCTCGCCGCGCTGGTGCCTCCCGTTAAACACGCAGGGCAATGCGCAGAGCGCTCACCGCGCGTATGCCCTGAGCACTCTCAGCCACACATTGCGGCGGACGAGAGCACCGTCAGCCTGATTTGCGACGCCTTCCGCGAGGTGGTTGGCGAGTCTGTCACGCCCGCAGAAAACTTCTTTGAGGCGGGCGCAACGTCGCTGAATCTGGTGCAACTGCACGTTTTGTTACAACGTCACGAATTTTCCACCCTGACGTTGCTTGACCTCTTCACCCACCCTTCTCCTGCTGCCCTGGCCGATTATCTGGCCGGCGTCGCCACGGTGGAGAAAACAAAACGACCTCGCCCTGTTCGCCGTCGTCAGCGGCGGATATAGCGCGAAGCAAACTGATTTTCCCCGGAACGCCATCGCGAACGCATGGCGTTCCATTGACTTTGTGAATCTTAGGAAACGGGACCGATTATGGATAACTTGCGCTTCTCTTCTGCGCCGACAGCAGATTCCATTGATGCATCGATCGTTCAACACTACCCGGACTGCGAACCTGTCGCGGTTATCGGCTACGCCTGCCATTTTCCTGAGTCGCCGGATGGCGAAACGTTCTGGCAAAATCTGCTGGAAGGTCGTGAATGCAGCCGACGCTTTACGCGCGAAGAGCTTCTGGCCGTCGGTCTGGATGCCGCCATCATTGACGATCCTCATTATGTCAATATCGGTACGGTGTTAGACAACGCCGACTGCTTCGACGCCACCCTGTTTGGCTATTCGCGACAGGAAGCGGAGTCGATGGACCCGCAGCAGCGCCTGTTTTTGCAGGCGGTCTGGCATGCGCTGGAACATGCCGGTTATGCCCCCGGCGCCGTCCCCCATAAGACCGGCGTTTTCGCCTCTTCCCGGATGAGTACCTACCCCGGTCGCGAAGCATTGAACGTGACAGAAGTCGCGCAGGTAAAAGGTCTGCAATCTCTGATGGGCAATGATAAAGACTATATTGCCACCCGCGCCGCGTACAAACTCAACCTGCACGGCCCGGCGTTATCGGTACAGACCGCCTGCTCCAGCTCGCTGGTTGCCGTGCATCTGGCCTGTGAAAGCCTGCGCGCAGGCGAATCCGATATGGCGGTTGCCGGCGGCGTGGCGCTCTCTTTCCCCCAGCAGGCAGGCTACCGCTACCAGCCCGGAATGATTTTCTCTCCTGATGGTCACTGTCGTCCCTTTGACGCCTCGGCTGAGGGCACCTGGGCCGGTAACGGTCTCGGCTGCGTGGTGCTGCGTCGCCTGAGAGACGCGCTGCTGTCAGGCGATCCGATTATCTCGGTGATCCTCTCCAGCGCGGTCAACAACGACGGCAACAGAAAGGTCGGCTATACCGCCCCTTCCGTCGCAGGGCAACAGGCAGTCATCGAAGAGGCGTTAATGCTGGCGGCCATCGACGACAGGCAGGTAGGTTACATTGAAACCCACGGCACCGGCACACCGCTGGGCGACGCGATTGAAATTGAAGCGTTACGCAACGTCTATGCGCCTCGCCCGCAGGATCAGCGCTGTGCGCTCGGTTCCGTGAAAAGTAACATGGGCCATCTGGATACCGCGGCGGGCATTGCCGGACTGCTGAAAACCGTTCTGGCAGTCAGTCGCGGGCAAATTCCTCCCTTACTGAATTTTCACACCCCCAACCCGGCGCTGAAACTTGAAGAGAGCCCCTTTACCATACCGGTGTCGGCACAGGCATGGCAGGACGAAATGCGCTATGCGGGCGTCTCCTCCTTTGGTATTGGCGGCACCAACTGCCATATGATCGTCGCCTCGCTGCCCGACGCGCTCAACGCGCGCCTCCCCAATACGGATAGCGGCAGAAAAAGTACCGCGCTGCTGCTCAGCGCCGCCAGCGACAGCGCGTTGCGGCGGCTGGCGACGGATTATGCCGGGGCGCTGAGAGAGAATGCGGATGCCAGCTCTCTGGCCTTCACAGCCCTGCACGCGCGCCGTCTCGATCTCCCCTTCCGCCTGGCGGCGCCATTAAACCGTGAAACCGCCGAGGCGCTCAGCGCCTGGGCCGGTGAGAAATCGGGGGCGCTGGTTTACAGCGGCCACGGCGCCAGCGGCAAGCAGGTGTGGCTGTTTACCGGCCAGGGCTCGCACTGGCGCACTATGGGTCAAACGATGTACCATCACTCAACGGCGTTTGCCGACACGCTGGATCGCTGTTTTTCCGCCTGTAGCGAAATGCTCACGCCGTCACTGCGCGAAGCGATGTTTAACCCCGATTCGGCGCAACTGGACAATATGGCCTGGGCGCAGCCGGCGATTGTCGCGTTTGAAATCGCGATGGCGGCGCACTGGCGTGCTGAAGGACTGAAGCCAGACTTCGCCATTGGGCATTCCGTCGGTGAATTTGCCGCTGCCGTTGTCTGCGGACACTATACGATTGAACAGGTCATGCCACTGGTTTGTCGGCGCGGCGCGCTAATGCAGCAGTGCGCAAGCGGCGCGATGGTGGCGGTATTTGCAGACGAAGACACGCTGATGCCGCTGGCTCGCCAGTTTGAGCTGGATCTCGCCGCCAACAACGGTACGCAACATACGGTATTTTCCGGGCCGGAAGCCCGTCTCGCGGTATTTTGCGCCACGCTCTCGCAGCATGACATTAACTATCGTCGCCTGAGCGTAACCGGTGCGGCGCACTCCGCTTTACTGGAGCCGATACTCGATCGGTTCCAGGACGCCTGCGCGGGACTGCACGCGGAGCCGGGGCAAATACCGATTATTTCCACGCTCACCGCCGACGTCATTGATGAGTCAACGCTCAACCAGGCGGATTACTGGCGCCGACACATGCGCCAGCCGGTGCGTTTTATCCAGAGTATTCAGGTGGCGCATCAGCTCGGCGCCCGCGTTTTTCTGGAGATGGGGCCCGATGCCCAGTTGGTTGCTTGCGGGCAGCGCGAATACCGCGATAACGCATACTGGATAGCCAGCGCCCGGCGTAACAAAGAGGCGAGCGATGTCCTCAATCAGGCCCTGCTCCAGCTTTACGCTGCCGGCGTCGCCCTACCGTGGGCCGACCTGCTGGCGGGCGATGGACAACGTATCGCTGCGCCATGTTATCCGTTTGATACTGAACGTTACTGGAAAGAGCGCGTCTCCCCGGCCTGCGAGCCTGCCGACGCAGCGCTGTCTGCCGGGCTGGAGGTGGCGAGTCGCGCCGCGACAGCGCTCGATCTCCCTCGCCTGGAAGCGCTTAAACAGTGCGCCACGCGACTGCACGCCATCTACGTCGATCAACTGGTACAACGCTGTACCGGCGATGCCATTGAGAACGGCGTGGACGCCATGACCATCATGCGCCGTGGACGTCTGCTGCCCCGCTACCAGCAGCTACTCCAGCGCCTGCTGAATAACTGCGTGGTCGACGGCGATTACCGCTGCACCGACGGGCGATACGTCCGCGCCCGCCCCATTGAACATCAACAGCGGGAATCACTGCTGACGGAACTTGCCGGTTATTGTGAAGGTTTTCAGGCTATTCCCGACACCATCGCCCGTGCCGGCGATCGGTTATATGAAATGATGAGCGGCGCGGAAGAACCGGTGGCGATTATCTTCCCGCAAAGCGCCTCCGACGGCGTGGAAGTGCTGTATCAGGAATTCAGCTTTGGCCGCTATTTCAACCAAATCGCCGCCGGGGTATTACGCGGCATTGTCCAGACGCGTCAGCCCCGCCAGCCGTTGCGTATTCTTGAAGTTGGCGGCGGAACCGGCGGCACCACCGCGTGGCTGCTGCCGGAACTCAACGGCGTTCCGGCACTGGAGTACCATTTCACCGATATCTCGGCGCTGTTCACCCGTCGCGCCCAGCAGAAATTCGCCGACTACGATTTTGTGAAGTATAGCGAGCTGGATCTCGAAAAAGAGGCGCAGTCTCAGGGTTTCCAGGCACAGTCTTACGATCTTATCGTGGCAGCGAACGTGATTCACGCCACCCGCCATATTGGCCGCACGCTCGATAATCTGCGCCCCCTGCTCAAGCCGGGCGGGCGCCTGCTGATGCGCGAAATCACCCAGCCAATGCGTCTGTTTGACTTCGTTTTCGGCCCGCTGGTTCTTCCGCTACAGGATCTCGACGCCCGCGAAGGTGAGTTATTCCTCACCACCGCTCAGTGGCAACAACAGTGCCGCCACGCCGGATTCAGCAAAGTGGCGTGGCTACCGCAGGATGGCAGCCCGAACGCCGGGATGAGCGAACATATCATTCTCGCCACGCTGCCCGGTCAGGCGGTTAGCGCCGTAACATTCACCGCGCCATCAGAACCCGTGTTGGGGCAGGCGCTGACGGATAACGGTGATTATCTCGCCGACTGGTCTGATTGCGCAGGTCAGCCCGAACAGTTTAACGCCCGCTGGCAGGAGGCATGGCGTCTGCTTTCACAGCGTCATGGCGACGCTCTGCCTGTGGAACCGCCCCCCGTCGCCGCCCCGGAGTGGCTGGGGAAGGTTCGCTTAAGCTGGCAAAACGAAGCCTTTTCCCGCGGTCAGATGCGCGTTGAAGCCCGTCATCCTGCTGGCGAGTGGCTGCCGCTATCGCCCGCCGCGCCTCTTCCTGCGCCGCAAACGCATTATCAATGGCGCTGGACGCCCCTCAACGTCGCCAGCATTGACCATCCGCTTACCTTTAGCTTCAGCGCCGGTACGCTTGCGCGCAGCGACGAGCTGGCGCAATACGGCATCATTCACGATCCGCACGCCTCTTCACGACTGATGATTGTTGAGGAGAGCGAGGATACGCTGGCCTTAGCGGAGAAAGTGATAGCAGCGCTCACCGCCAGCGCAGCCGGATTGATTGTGGTTACTCGCCGCGCGTGGCGAGTCGAGGAAAATGAAGCACTCTCTGCATCCCATCACGCGCTATGGGCCTTGCTTCGCGTCGCGGCCAACGAACAGCCGGAACGGTTGCTTGCCGCCATCGATCTCGCCGAAAACACCCCGTGGGAAACGCTGCATCAAGGGTTGAGCGCAGTCTCACTATCACAGCGCTGGCTCGCCGCACGGGGTGACACCCTTTGGCTTCCTTCACTGTCGCCCAATACGGGATGCGCCGCTGAATTACCGGCAAACGTGTTTACCGGCGATAGCCGCTGGCATCTGGTGACCGGAGCGTTTGGCGGATTAGGCCGCCTTGCCGTGAACTGGCTCAGAGAAAAAGGGGCGCGACGCATCGCCCTGCTGGCGCCGCGCGTGGATGAGTCATGGCTACGCGACGTGGAGGGCGGGCAGACGCGCGTCTGCCGTTGTGATGTGGGCGATGCCGGGCAACTGGCCACGGTTCTTGACGATCTGGCGGCCAACGGCGGCATTGCCGGAGCGATTCATGCCGCTGGCGTATTGGCTGACGCGCCCTTGCAGGAGCTTGATGACCACCAGCTGGCTGCCGTTTTCGCGGTAAAAGCGCAGGCGGCAAGCCAGCTGTTGCAAACCCTGCGCAACCACGACGGACGCTATCTTATTCTCTACTCTTCCGCTGCCGCCACCCTCGGCGCGCCGGGTCAGAGCGCCCATGCGCTGGCCTGCGGCTACCTGGACGGGCTGGCCCAGCAGTTTTCCACCCTTGATGCGCCGAAAACGCTCTCTGTCGCCTGGGGCGCATGGGGAGAAAGCGGTCGGGCGGCCACGCCGGAAATGCTGGCGACGCTCGCCAGCCGAGGTATGGGCGCGTTAAGCGATGCCGAAGGCTGCTGGCACCTGGAACAGGCGGTGATGCGCGGCGCCCCGTGGCGACTGGCGATGCGCGTTTTTACCGACAAAATGCCCCCGTTACAACAGGCTCTGTTTAACATCAGCGCCACAGAAAAAGCCGCAACGCCGGTCATTCCTCCTGCTGATGACAACGCCTTTAACGGCAGCCTGAGCGATGAAACAGCGGTGATGGCATGGCTGAAAAAGCGGATTGCGGTTCAGCTAAGGCTGAGCGATCCGGCGTCACTGCATCCAAACCAGGATCTGTTGCAACTCGGCATGGACTCGCTGCTCTTCCTTGAACTCAGTAGCGATATTCAGCACTACCTGGGTGTACGCATCAATGCGGAACGGGCGTGGCAGGATCTGTCTCCTCATGGACTCACGCAGCTTATCTGTTCTAAGCCAGAGGCGACGCCTGCCGCTTCGCAGCCGGAAGTGTTGCGGCACGACGCCGACGAGCGTTATGCGCCCTTCCCTTTGACGCCCATTCAGCACGCCTACTGGCTGGGGCGAACCCACCTCATTGGCTATGGCGGCGTCGCCTGTCACGTCCTGTTTGAGTGGGATAAACGCCACGATGAGTTCGATCTCGCCATACTGGAGAAAGCATGGAACCAGCTCATCGCACGCCACGATATGTTGCGTATGGTGGTTGATGCCGACGGGCAGCAGCGAATCCTGGCGACAACGCCGGAGTATCACATCCCGCGTGACGATCTGCGCGCGCTTTCCCCGGAAGAACAGCGCATCGCGCTGGAAAAACGGCGGCATGAACTGAGCTATCGCGTTTTGCCTGCCGACCAGTGGCCTCTTTTTGAGCTGGTGGTCAGCGAAATCGACGATTGCCATTACCGTCTGCATATGAACCTCGACCTTTTGCAGTTTGATGTGCAGAGTTTTAAAGTCATGATGGACGACCTGGCGCAGGTCTGGCGCGGTGAAACGCTGGCACCGCTCGCTATTACCTTCCGTGATTATGTGATGGCTGAACAGGCGCGCCGACAGACATCGGCATGGCACGATGCCTGGGATTACTGGCAGGAAAAACTGCCGCAACTGCCCTTAGCGCCAGAGCTGCCGGTGGTTGAGACGCCCCCGGAAACGCCACACTTCACCACCTTCAAATCGACGATCGGCAAGACAGAATGGCAGGCCGTGAAACAGCGCTGGCAGCAGCAAGGCGTCACACCGTCTGCCGCGCTGCTCACGCTGTTTGCCGCCACCCTTGAGCGCTGGAGCCGTACCACAACATTTACGCTGAACCTGACGTTCTTCAATCGCCAGCCGATCCATCCGCAAATCAACCAGTTGATTGGTGATTTTACCTCCGTCACGCTGGTTGATTTTAACTTCTCAGCGCCGGTGACGTTGCAAGAGCAGATGCAACAGACCCAACAGCGCCTCTGGCAAAACATGGCGCACAGTGAAATGAACGGTGTTGAGGTGATCCGTGAGCTGGGCCGCCTGCGCGGATCACAACGTCAACCGCTGATGCCGGTAGTGTTTACCAGTATGCTGGGGATGACGCTGGAAGGCATGACTATCGATCAGGCGATGAGCCATCTGTTCGGCGAACCCTGCTATGTATTCACGCAAACGCCGCAGGTCTGGCTGGATCATCAGGTCATGGAGAGTGACGGCGAGTTGATGTTTAGCTGGTACTGCATGGACAACGTGCTGGAACCCGGCGCTGCCGAGGCGATGTTTAATGACTATTGCGCCATCCTGCAAGCCGTCATCGCCGCCCCTGAAAGCCTGAAGACTCTCGCCAGCGGCATCGCCAGGCACATTCCCCGCCGACGCTGGCCGCTGAACGCGCAGGCGGACTACGACCTGCGGGATATTGAGCAGGCGACGCTCGAATACCCCGGCATCCGGCAGGCCAGAGCGGAAATAACCGAACAGGGCGCGTTGACGCTGGATATCGTGATGGCCGACGATCCTTCGCCATCAGCGGCGATGCCTGATGAGCACGAACTTACCCAACTGGCGCTGCCGTTGCCTGAGCAGGCGCAGCTTGATGAGCTGGAGGCGACCTGGCGCTGGCTGGAGGCGCGTGCGCTACAGGGGATCGCGGCTACGCTAAATCGTCACGGCCTGTTTACCACGCCGGAGATCGCCCATCGCTTTAGCGCAATAGTACAGGCGCTGTCCTCGCAAGCGTCTCACCAGCGTCTGCTGCGCCAGTGGCTACAGTGTCTGACGGAAAGAGAGTGGTTAATCCGCGAAGGTGAAAGCTGGCGCTGCCGCATTCCGCTCAGCGAGATTCCTGAGCCTCAGGAAGCGTGCCCGCAAAGCCAATGGAGCCAGGCGCTGGCGCAGTATCTGGAAACCTGCATCGCCCGGCACGACGCCCTCTTCTCCGGGCAGTGTTCTCCGCTGGAATTGCTGTTCAACGAGCAGCATCGCGTTACCGACGCGCTGTATCGCGACAACCCCGCCAGCGCCTGTCTGAATCGCTATACCGCGCAGATTGCCGCCTTGTGCAGCGCAGAACGGATTCTGGAGGTTGGCGCCGGAACCGCAGCCACTACCGCGCCGGTGCTGAAGGCCACGCGGAACACGCGACAGTCGTACCACTTCACGGACGTCTCCGCGCAGTTCCTCAATGACGCCAGAGCCCGTTTCCATGATGAATCGCAGGTGTCTTATGCCTTGTTCGACATCAACCAGCCGCTGGATTTCACCGCCCACCCGGAGGCGGGTTACGACCTGATCGTTGCCGTCAATGTGCTCCACGACGCCAGCCATGTCGTCCAGACGTTGCGCAGATTAAAACTGTTGCTGAAAGCCGGCGGACGTTTGCTGATCGTTGAAGCGACGGAGCGAAACAGCGTATTCCAGCTGGCGAGCGTGGGCTTTATTGAGGGATTAAGCGGATACCGCGATTTCCGCCGCCGGGATGAGAAACCGATGCTCACCCGCTCCGCATGGCAGGAGGTTCTCGTTCAGGCCGGGTTTGCAAACGAGCTGGCGTGGCCCGCGCAGGAATCGTCGCCGCTGCGCCAGCATCTGCTGGTAGCGCGTTCGCCTGGCGTAAATCGCCCGGATAAAAAAGCCGTGAGCCGCTATTTACAGCAGCGCTTTGGCACCGGTCTGCCCATTTTACAGATCCGGCAAAGAGAAGCGTTATTTACGCCGCTGCATGCCCCGTCTGATGCGCCGACTGAGCCAGCCAAACCCACGCCAGTTGCCGGGGGGAATCCGGCACTGGAAAAACAGGTGGCTGAACTCTGGCAATCGCTGCTGTCTCGCCCCGTGGCAAGGCATCACGACTTTTTCGAACTGGGCGGCGACAGCCTGATGGCGACAAGGATGGTCGCGCAGCTAAACCGGAGAGGGATTGCCAGGGCTAACCTTCAGGATCTGTTCAGCCATTCGACGCTGAGCGACTTCTGCGCCCATCTACAGGCGGCTACGTCAGGAGAGGACAACCCGATACCCCTTTGCCAGGGCGACGGTGAGGAAACCCTGTTTGTCTTCCACGCTTCAGACGGCGATATCAGCGCCTGGCTGCCGCTCGCTAGCGCGTTGAACAGGCGCGTTTTCGGCCTGCAAGCAAAATCGCCGCAGCGCCTTGCCACGCTCGACCAGATGATCGATGAGTATGTCGGGTGCATCCGTCGTCAGCAGCCTCACGGCCCTTATGTGCTGGCGGGTTGGTCGTATGGCGCGTTTCTTGCGGCGGGCGCCGCACAACGCCTGTACGCCAAAGGCGAGCAGGTTCGGATGGTGTTAATCGATCCCGTGTGCCGACAGGATTTCTGTTGCGAAAACCGGGCGGCCCTGCTGCGCCTGTTAGCCGAAGGACAAACGCCTCTGGCACTGCCCGAACATTTCGACCAGCAGACGCCCGACAGCCAGCTTGCCGACTTTATCAGCCTCGCTAAAACGGCCGGTATGGTGTCGCAAAACCTGACGCTGCAAGCGGCAGAAACGTGGCTCGACAACATCGCGCATCTGCTGCGTTTACTGACTGAGCATACGCCGGGCGAAAGCGTTCCGGTCCCCTGTCTCATGGTGTATGCCGCCGGGAGACCCGCGCACTGGACGCCAGCAGAAACCGAGTGGCAGGGCTGGATAAACAACGCCGACGACGCTGTGATTGAAGCCAGCCACTGGCAAATCATGATGGAAGCCCCCCACGTTCAGGCTTGTGCGCAACACATTACGCGCTGGCTTTGCGCAACCTCAACGCAACCGGAGAACACGTTATGATGCCGTCCGCCTCCCCAAAACAACGCGTACTGATTGTGGGCGCCAAATTTGGCGAAATGTACCTGAATGCCTTTATGCAGCCCCCGGAGGGGCTGGAACTGGTCGGCCTGCTGGCGCAGGGAAGCGCCCGTTCAAGAGAGCTGGCTCATGCGTTTGGCATTCCGCTGTATACCTCGCCGGAACAGATAACCAGGATGCCGGATATCGCCTGTATTGTCGTGCGTTCGACCGTCGCCGGAGGAACCGGTACGCAGCTTGCCAGACACTTTCTGACGCGCGGCGTACACGTCATTCAGGAGCATCCCCTCCACCCGGATGACATCAGTTCCTTACAAACGCTGGCGCAGGAACAGGGCTGCTGCTATTGGGTAAACACGTTTTATCCGCATACGCGCGCGGGACGCACATGGCTTCGCGATGCGCAGCAGCTGCGTCGCTGTCTGGCTAAGACGCCGCAGGTGGTCCACGCCACCACCAGCCGACAGTTGCTCTACTCCACTCTGGATTTGTTGTTGCTGGCTCTGGGCGTTGATGCCGTCGCCGTGGAGTGCGACGTGGTTGGCAGCTTTAGCGATTTTCACTGTCTGAGACTCTTCTGGCCGGAGGGAGAAGCCTGCCTGCTGCTTCAGCGCTATCTCGATCCTGACGATCCAGATATGCATAGCCTTATCATGCACCGCCTGCTGCTGGGCTGGCCGGAAGGTCATCTTTCGCTGGAGGCGAGCTACGGCCCCGTCATCTGGTCATCCAGCCTGTTTGTCGCAGACCATCAGGAGAACGCCCACAGCCTCTACCGCAGACCGGAGATCCTGCGCGATCTGCCGGGTCTGACGCGCAGCGCGGCGCCCCTGAGCTGGCGCGACTGCTGCGAAACCGTCGGGCCGGAGGGCGTCAGCTGGTTGCTACACCAGTTGCGCAGCCATCTGGCGGGCGAACATCCACCAGCGGCCTGCCAAAGCGTACATCAGATCGCGTTATCACGTTTATGGCAGCAGATTTTACGTAAGACCGGCAATGCGGAGATCAGACGCCTGACGCCGCCGCACCACGACCGGTTAGCCGGTTTCTACAACGATGATGATAAGGAGGCGCTGTGACGCAATCTGCAATGTGCATACCGCTGTGGCCCGCCCGGAACGGCAATACTGCGCATCTGGTCATGTGCCCTTTCGCTGGCGGCAGCAGTAGCGCGTTTCGCCACTGGCAAGCTGAGCAACTGGCTGATTGCGCGCTTTCTCTGGTGACCTGGCCGGGGCGCGATCGCCTTCGCCATCTGGAACCGCTCAGAAGCATTACACAACTGGCGGCACTGCTGGCGAACGAGCTGGAAGCATCCGTATCGCCTGACACGCCGCTTTTACTCGCCGGGCACAGCATGGGGGCGCAGGTGGCGTTTGAAACCTGCCGACTTCTGGAGCAACGGGGGCTTGCGCCACAAGGACTGATTATTTCCGGGTGCCATGCCCCGCATCTGCATTCTGAACGCCAGCTCAGCCATCGCGATGATGCCGACTTTATCGCTGAGCTGATAGACATTGGCGGATGTTCTCCTGAACTGCGGGAAAACCAGGAATTAATGTCGCTGTTTCTTCCTCTTCTGCGCGCTGATTTTTACGCCACCGAGAGCTATCACTACGACTCGCCCGACGTCTGTCCGCCGCTGCGCACGCCTGCGCTGTTATTGTGCGGCAGCCACGATCGCGAAGCCTCCTGGCAGCAGGTCGATGCCTGGCGTCAGTGGCTGAGCCACGTTACAGGCCCGGTGGTGATTGACGGCGATCACTTCTATCCCATTCAACAAGCCCGGTCCTTTTTTACGCAGATTGTCCGCCATTTTCCCCACGCATTTTCTGCAATGACCGCGTGGCAAAAACAGCCCAGTACTTCAGAAAGGTGACGCATGAATTCTTCCTTTGAATCTCTGATTGAACAGTATCCCTTACCCATTGCCGAACAGTTGCGCCACTGGGCGGCCCGTTATGCCTCGCGAATTGCCGTCGTTGATGCAAAGGGGTCGTTAACCTACAGCGCGCTTGATGCACAAGTTGACGAACTTGCCGCAGGTCTGTCATCACTGGGTTTGCGTTCGGGGGAGCATGTAATTGTGCAGCTTCCCAACGACAACGCGTTTGTTACCCTGCTGTTCGCCTTGTTAAGACTGGGCGTTATCCCCGTGCTGGCGATGCCCTCGCAACGGGCGCTGGATATCGACGCGCTGATTGAGCTGGCGCAACCCGTCGCTTACGTTATTCACGGGGAAAACCACGCAGAGCTGGCCCGACAGATGGCACACAAACACGCCTGCTTGCGTCATGTTCTGGTCGCTGGAGAGACCATGAGCGACGATTTTACGCCGCTCTTCTCCCTTCACGGTGAGCGACAGGCATGGCCGCAGCCTGATGTTTCCACCACCGCGTTGTTGTTGCTCTCAGGCGGCACAACCGGCACGCCCAAACTCATCCCGCGCCGACATGCCGACTATAGCTATAACTTCAGCGCTTCTGCTGAACTGTGCGGCATCAGCCAACAGAGCGTGTATCTCACCGTCCTCCCGGTGGCGCATAACTTTCCGCTGGCCTGCCCCGGTATTCTGGGAACGCTTGCCTGCGGCGGAAAAGTGGTGCTGACCGACAGCGCCAGCTGTGATGAGGTGATGCCTTTAATCGCGCAGGAAAGAGTGACTCACGTCGCCCTGGTTCCGGCGCTGGCGCAATTATGGGTGCAGGCCAGGGAGTGGGAAGACAGCGACCTTTCGTCGCTGCGCGTCATTCAGGCAGGCGGCGCCCGGCTCGACCCGACGCTTGCTGAGCAGGTTATCGCCACCTTTGACTGTACCCTGCAACAGGTTTTCGGTATGGCGGAAGGCCTGCTCTGTTTTACCCGGCTGGACGATCCGCATGCCACCATTCTCCACAGCCAGGGGCGCCCGTTGTCCCCTCTGGATGAAATCCGCATCGTTGATCAAGACGAGAACGACGTCGCGCCGGGCGAAACCGGGCAATTGTTAACGCGCGGCCCTTATACCATTTCGGGCTATTACCGCGCCCCTGCCCACAACGCGCAGGCCTTTACCGCGCAAGGGTTTTACCGCACAGGCGACAATGTCAGGCTGGATGAGGTGGGGAACCTGCACGTTGAGGGACGCATAAAAGAGCAGATCAACCGCGCCGGAGAAAAAATAGCCGCGGCTGAAGTGGAATCGGCACTGCTGCGTTTAGCGGAAGTGCAAGATTGCGCGGTGGTCGCCGCGCCGGACACGCTGCTTGGCGAGCGGATTTGCGCGTTTATCATCGCGCAGCAGGTGCCAACTGACTATCAGCAGTTGCGTCAACAACTGACCCGTATGGGGCTCAGCGCGTGGAAAATTCCTGACCAAATCGAGTTTCTGGACCACTGGCCGCTCACCGCCGTCGGCAAGATAGACAAAAAACGCCTGACGGCTCTCGCCGTCGACCGTTATCGCCATTCTGCCCAATAAGCGCAAACCGACCCGAAACAGGTTGAAATAAACCCGTTTCGGGTAGCACCACTATTGGAAATAGTTATCATTTTCAATTCACCATTGTCGGTATTTTTGGCGTTTCGCCGTCTTACAGGGACTCACAACAATGAAAATGACACGGCTTTATCCTCTGGCCTTGGGGGGATTATTGCTCCCCGCCATTGCTAATGCCCAGACTTCACAGCAAGACGAAAGCACGCTGGTGGTTACCGCCAGTAAACAATCTTCCCGCTCGGCATCAGCCAACAACGTCTCGTCTACTGTTGTCAGCGCGCCGGAATTAAGCGACGCCGGCGTCACCGCCAGCGACAAACTCCCCAGAGTCTTGCCCGGGCTCAATATTGAAAATAGCGGCAACATGCTTTTTTCGACGATCTCGCTACGCGGCGTCTCTTCAGCGCAGGACTTCTATAACCCCGCCGTCACCCTGTATGTCGATGGCGTCCCTCAGCTTTCCACCAACACCATCCAGGCGCTTACCGATGTGCAAAGCGTGGAGTTGCTGCGAGGCCCACAGGGAACGTTATATGGCAAAAGCGCTCAGGGCGGGATCATCAACATCGTCACCCAGCAGCCGGACAGCACGCCGCGCGGCTATATTGAAGGCGGCGTCAGTAGCCGCGACAGTTATCGAAGTAAGTTCAACCTGAGCGGCCCCATTCAGGATGGCCTGCTGTACGGCAGCGTCACCCTGTTACGCCAGGTTGATGACGGCGACATGATTAACCCCGCGACGGGAAGCGATGACTTAGGCGGCACCCGCGCCAGCATAGGGAATGTGAAACTGCGTCTGGCGCCGGACGATCAGCCCTGGGAAATGGGCTTTGCCGCCTCACGCGAATGTACCCGCGCCACCCAGGATGCCTATGTGGGATGGAATGATATTAAGGGCCGTAAGCTGTCGATCAGCGATGGTTCACCAGACCCGTACATGCGGCGCTGCACTGACAGCCAAACCCTGAGTGGGAAATACACCACCGATGACTGGGTTTTCAACCTGATCAGCGCCTGGCAGCAGCAGCATTATTCGCGCACCTTCCCTTCCGGTTCGTTAATCGTCAATATGCCTCAGCGCTGGAATCAGGATGTGCAGGAGCTGCGCGCCGCAACCCTGGGCGATGCGCGTACCGTTGATATGGTGTTTGGGCTGTACCGGCAGAACACCCGCGAGAAGTTAAATTCAGCCTACGACATGCCGACAATGCCTTATTTAAGCAGTACCGGCTATACCACCGCTGAAACGCTGGCCGCATACAGTGACCTGACCTGGCATTTAACCGATCGTTTTGATATCGGCGGCGGCGTGCGCTTCTCGCATGATAAATCCAGTACACAATATCACGGCAGCATGCTCGGCAACCCGTTTGGCGACCAGGGTAAGAGCAATGACGATCAGGTGCTCGGGCAGCTATCCGCAGGCTATATGCTGACCGATGACTGGAGAGTGTATACCCGTGTAGCCCAGGGATATAAACCTTCCGGGTACAACATCGTGCCTACTGCGGGTCTTGATGCCAAACCGTTCGTCGCCGAGAAATCCATCAACTATGAACTTGGCACCCGCTACGAAACCGCTGACGTCACGCTGCAAGCCGCGACGTTTTATACCCACACCAAAGACATGCAGCTTTACTCTGGCCCGGTCGGGATGCAGACATTAAGCAATGCGGGTAAAGCCGACGCCACCGGCGTTGAGCTTGAAGCGAAGTGGCGGTTTGCGCCAGGCTGGTCATGGGATATCAATGGCAACGTGATCCGTTCCGAATTCACCAATGACAGTGAGTTGTATCACGGTAACCGGGTGCCGTTCGTACCACGTTATGGCGCGGGAAGCAGCGTGAACGGCGTGATTGATACGCGCTATGGCGCACTGATGCCCCGACTGGCGGTTAATCTGGTCGGGCCGCATTATTTCGATGGCGACAACCAGTTGCGGCAAGGCACCTATGCCACCCTGGACAGCAGCCTGGGCTGGCAGGCGACTGAACGGATGAACATTTCCGTCTATGTCGATAACCTGTTCGACCGTCGTTACCGTACCTATGGCTACATGAACGGCAGCAGCGCCGTCGCGCAGGTCAATATGGGTCGCACCGTCGGTATCAATACGCGAATTGATTTCTTCTGATTATTGTAAAAGGGATACCGAAAAGGTATCCCTTTTACACCACTAGTTAAAACCAGTAACTCAGCAGAGTCGCAAAAAATATTAATCCATAGTGATTATTTAAACAATGAAATTGCGATTAGGATAAATAGATTTAACTTTCTCGTTCCTTTCTCTCCTTATACTAAAGAAATAATCATATCAAAATAAAAATTCACAACAGTGCAACATTAAAAAATACAACCAACAAACAATCCTATATACAAGGCACATCTCCAGAATATAAAAGCACAGACAAACAACCTAAAAAACAACCCCATACATATAAATTATTTTATAGGTAAAATAGATTATATATTCTCATAGCTACCATAAACTATACTAGCCTGAACTATATTTATTCTGCTGCAATCAATGCATACATAACACAAATATCACTCAGGTACACTACTCAAACCACGCTGGGATTTTTCCTCAAGTTATAATCATCACCCCGAAAATCATTCGGCATTTACTCATTAAATAGTCACCCCATAGGCCTGTACATGTTTACTCAGAAATATACATCCTTTTCTCTGTCATAAACCCTCTGATTAATCATAAATAAATACTTGTGACACCAATCTTTTTCCTTAACGGAACGAATTGTTGTGTAGAAGGAGATAATATTATGTCAAAAAAATATCAGCCATTGCTTATAACTCATTATATGTCAACATGGGTCACTATAACGGAAGCAGTTGAGATCACTACCAAAGCCATAAAACAAAAAATTACTCCTAGCGATATTTATCGTCATGCCTTGAGTGGCAACATCCTACTATTGGTCTATTTCCAGTCTCCTGTGATACTTAAGAAGATACAAACTTTTAATGGAAAAATAAAATTCAGGCAGTTTGTGGGAGACCTACTTGATAAACTATGCATGCTTGACAGGGACGGTTTTATTTATGGTCAAAATTTAAGACTCTGTACAGAAGCCAGATATATTTGTCCTGTGCAACAAATTATAGATACCCCCCTGTTACGCAAACTCAACCAGTTTCGTACGTTTGTTCGTAATGTCCGCCCGGGTGATGAACTGGATGTCCAGGCACAAGTTAGTGAAAAAAATTTAACCCCGCCGCCGGGTAACAGCAGTGGCAACCTTGAGCAACAGATAGCCAGTACTTCACAGCTAATTGGATCTCTGCTCGCCGAAGATATGAACAGCGAGCAAGCGGCAAACATAGCACGTGGATGGGCCTCTTCTCAGGCTTCAGGGGTAATGACAGACTGGTTAAGCCGCTTCGGTACCGCAAGAATCACGCTGGGCGTGGATGAAGATTTCAGCCTGAAGAACTCCCGTGACGGCAACCCTCGAAAATGGCGATTCGATGCAACAAACAGTGAACTATGTGCCGAACGTCACGAATGCTGAAATCACGCTGGCAGCCTTGAAGGATCCGGTGATTGCCGACAATAACGATCTCACGACACTAACAGCACCGTCGCTGATACAGAGGGCAATGCGATAGGCAACACTGAGGTAACATTTACTCTACCGGAAGATGTGAAGGCGAACTTCACGCTGAGCGATGGCGACAAAGCGGTTACTGATGCCGATGGCAAAGCGAAAGTCACGCTGAAAGGTACAAAAGCAGGCGCTCATACCGTGACAGCATCGATGGTTGGCGGTAAGAGTGAGCAGTTAGTGGTGAACTTTACTGCGGATACGCTCACTGCGCAGGTTAATCTTAACGTTACCGAGGACAATTTCATCGCCAATAACATTGGAATGACCAGGCTACAAGCAATAGTGACTGATGGAAACGGCAACCCAGTAGAAGGTATAAAAGTTAATTTCCGTGGAACCTCCGTCACGCTAAGCAGCACCAGCGTTGAAACGGATGATCAGGTTTTTGCTGAAATTCTTGTGACAAGCACCGAGGTCGGACTAAAAACAGTTTCAGCCTCTCTGGCAGATAAACCTACTGAAGTCATCTCGCGATTACTGAATGCCAAGGTAGATGTTAATTCTGCGACGATTACCAGTCAGGAGATACCTGAAGGTCAGGTCATGGTCGCACAAGACATAGCAGTTAAAGCTCACGTTAACGACCAGTTTGGCAACCCGGTGACGCATCAAGCCGCGACATTCAGTGCAGCGCCATCCTCGCAAATGATCATCAGCCAGAACACGGTCTCTACTAATACGCAGGGAGTAGCCGAGGTCACCATGACGTCTGAAAGAAACGGCTCGTATACTGTAAAAGCATCCCTAGCGAATGGAGCTTCACTTGAGAAACAACTGGAGGCTATTGATGAAAAACTGACACTCACGTCCAGTCCGCTTATCGGTGTCAATGCTCCTAAAGGCGCTACTCTGACGGCAACGCTAACCTCTGCAAATGGCACTCCAGTGGAGGGTCAGGTCATCAACTTTAGCGTAACGCTAGAAGGTGCGACGTTAAGTGGCGGAAAAGTGAGAACCAACTCTTCAGGTCAGGCTCCAGTCGTTCTGACCAGCAATAAAGTCGGTACATATACGGTGACTGCATCGTTCCATAACGGCGTCACAATACAGACACAGACAACCGTGAAGGTTACTGGCAACCCAAGCACCGCACATGTTGCTAGCTTTATCGCTGATCCGTCGACTATCGCCGCCACCAACAGTGATTTAAGTACCTTAAAGGCAACGGTTGAGGATGGCAGTGGTAACCTGATCGAAGGTCTCACTGTGTACTTCGCCTTAAAAAGCGGCTCCACCACATTAACGTCATTAACAGCGGTGACCGATCAAAACGGAATCGCGACAACAAACGTGAGATGAGCGATAACAGGGAGCGTCACTGTAAGCGCAGTCATAAGCGCAGGTGGAATGCAAACAGTAGATATATCGCTAGTGGCAGGCCCAGCAGACGCCTCGCAGTCCATCCTTAAGAACAACCAGTCATCACTGAAAGGGGACTTTACCGATAGTGCTGAGCTACATCTTGTTCTGCACGATATATCAGGCAATCCGATCAAAGATTCTGAAGGGATGGAATTTGTGCAATCAGGTACAAACGTGCCCTATATGAAAATTAGCGCAATTGATTACAGTCAAAATATCAACGGTGATTACAAAGCTACTGTTACAGGAGACGGAGAGGGTATCGCAACGCTGATCCCCGTATTGAATGGTGTTCATCAGGCGGGCCTGAGTACCACGATAGAATTCATTAGCGCGGAAACCAGACCAATGACGGGTACAGTGTCAGTGAATAGTGCAAACCTACCGACAGCTTCATTCCCTTCGCAGGGATTTACCGGGGCGTATTATCAGTTGAATAATGACAACTTTGCACCAGGAAAAACGGCGGCTGATTATTCGTTTTCAAGCTCGGCCTCCTGGGTAGGCGTTGATGCTACTGGTAAAGTGACATTCAAAAATGACGGTGATAGCAATACAGTAATAATCACAGCGCCCCCAAGATCCGGTGGTGCTATTTACCAAACAGTTCCTCCTGAATCGCGTTCGGTGTGACTATGATCATTTTCGGTGAGTATTGCTTTGATCCAAAGGCTGGTTTTCTGTGATGATTGACCAGCCTCAGAGTATTGATGACACCACCGTTCATAACAGATCGGCATTACTATGCATAAGTACTGCCTCAAATTCTCGCCAAAACACTTTTTAATGCCTTTGCGAATTCATCCAGACTTATATTGTCAATTTTTTGCCCAACGACGACTGACTCCGAAACATCGGCCATTGCGGGCCATCGCGTTTTGTAATCAGCATAAATTGCAACAACAGGGGTATTATAGGCACTTGCCATATGTAATATTGAGGTGTCAGGAGTTATTGCAATATAAGCATCTTTTATGATTGCTGCTGAGCGTTTAATCGAGGGTGATGAGGGTGATGAGGGTGATAAGGATAAACGGTAGACATTATTATAACAATCCACTAATGCCCTGGCTTTATCTTCCCCTTTGGGTCCATAAACGATCACTATTGGAATATCTGTTTCACTTTGAATTTTTGCTATTAGATTTTCTGCAATCGATAATGAAAATGTACGTTCCTGCGAGCTACCGTCTAAATTGAGCGCAATGTAAGATCCTAACGATCGCATTTCCTCGCGTACCTCATCGAGTACATCATCGCTTAATGGCAATTCATATATTGACCTGACTACCGGAAAACCCGCCTCACGCATCATAAATGCACATGTCATGGGTACAGGAGTCCGGAGATTCTGATCCATCCGGGACGCGTTCTTACACAAAGGGGAATAGCACTTCATGGTTAAACCGACGACCTGGAAATTCGTTTTTGCTTTCAACTGACTGATAAATATCATCGTTTTCAGGTTCTTTTTACGCATCGCCTCTATACAAAGATCCGGCGTACCGTATTGCAGTGTTATATTCTTCGCTAAATCTTTTATTTCTTTTAATGTTGCGTGATCCTGCATAGTCATTGTGACTAATGTTAATTTAGTCTGTTCAAGTTTGAGCGCATTAAAGACTTCTAAATTAATTGTCGACGTAACAATTAATAGATGCTTAATTTTATGCAATTCAAGCGCCCGAATAACAGGAAAGATGGCCATAGCATCGCCAATCTGATCGGGAATATGTATGACAACAAAGTCTGTTTTTTCAATATTAAAATTATAAGCTTTATAATCGTAGTAACTAAATGCAATACGTCTCAACAATGATACTAAAAACATAACTAACCTCGCCTCCCTACTGGTTATAATGCAATGCAGTCTATCAGAATCATCAGGGTGCAATTTTGTGCATATGCGGACTTTTATGTTTCATATCTCGAACCTGTGGGCCATCTGCTTAATTCTTAAACAACACCAGCAACTCCTGCGCTTTCATCTTCCATCGAATTTTTCATGTTGCCGCTAATCAGCCATAAAATCATTTGCAGATGCGCTCTGTCGAGGTAGTCTCATAAGGTTCGTTTATAGATCGACGGCAATGTGAGTTACCTTTTCCATACTAATTATAAAAAGACAGTACAAACAGGATCATTATGGACTCCACGCTCATCTCCACTCGTCCCGATGAAGGGACGCTTTCGTTAAGTCGCGCCCGACGAGCTGCGTTAGGCAGTTTCGCTGGTGCCGTCGTCGACTGGTATGATTTTTTACTCTATGGCATTACCGCCGCACTGGTGTTTAATCGCGAGTTTTTCCCGCAAGTAAGCCCGGCGATGGGAACGCTCGCCGCATTTGCCACCTTTGGTGTCGGCTTCCTTTTCCGACCGCTCGGCGGTGTCATTTTCGGTCACTTTGGTGACCGGCTGGGACGTAAGCGCATGTTAATGCTGACCGTCTGGATGATGGGCATCGCGACAGCCTTGATTGGTATTCTTCCTTCATTCTCGACCATTGGGTGGTGGGCACCTATTTTGCTGGTGACACTGCGTGCCATTCAGGGATTTGCCGTCGGCGGCGAATGGGGAGGCGCAGCGTTGCTTTCCGTTGAAAGTGCGCCGAAAAATAAAAAAGCCTTTTACAGTAGCGGTGTACAAGTTGGCTACGGAGTAGGTTTACTGCTTTCAACCGGACTGGTTTCATTGATCAGTATGATGACGACTGACGTACAGTTTTTAAGCTGGGGCTGGCGCATTCCTTTCCTGTTTAGCATCGTACTGGTACTAGGAGCATTGTGGGTGCGCAATGGCATGGAGGAGTCCGCGGAATTTGAACAACAGCAACATAATCAAGCGGCCGCGAAAAAACGCATCCCGGTTATCGAAGCTCTGTTACGACATCCCGGTGCTTTCCTGAAGATTATTGCGCTACGACTGTGCGAGTTGCTGACGATGTACATCGTTACCGCCTTTGCACTTAATTATTCAACCCAGAATATGGGGTTACCGCGCGAACTTTTCCTTAATATTGGTTTGCTGGTAGGTGGATTAAGCTGCCTGACAATTCCCTGTTTTGCCTGGCTTGCCGATCGTTTTGGTCGCCGCAGGGTTTATATCACAGGTGCGTTAATCGGAATGTTGAGCGCATTTCCTTTCTTTATGGCGCTTGAAGCACAATCTATTTTCTGGATAGTTTTCTTCTCCATAATGCTGGCAAACATTGCGCATGACATGGTGGTGTGTGTGCAACAACCGATGTTTACCGAAATGTTTGGTGCCAGTTATCGCTATAGTGGCGCTGGAGTCGGTTATCAGGTTGCCAGTGTGGTTGGTGGTGGATTTACACCTTTTATTGCCGCTGCACTCATCACTTACTTTGCCGGGAACTGGCATAGCGTCGCCATTTATTTGCTGGCTGGATGCCTGATTTCCGCAATAACCGCTTTGTTGATGAAAGACAATCAACGCGCTTGATAGCCTGGCGAAGATCATCCGATCTTCGCCTTACACTTTTGTTTCACATTCCTGTGACATACTATCGGATGTGCGGTAATTGTATGGAACAGGAGACACACATGAATAATAAGGGCTCCGGTCTGACCCCAGCTCAGGCACTGGATAAACTCGACGCGCTGTATGAGCAATCTGTAGTTGCTTTACGCAACGCCATTGGCAACTATATTACAAGTGGCGAATTACCTGATGAAAACGCCCGCAAACAAGGTCTTTTTGTCTATCCATCACTGACCGTAACCTGGGATGGTAGCACAACCAATCCCCCTAAAACGCGCGCATTTGGTCGTTTTACTCACGCAGGCAGCTACACCACCACGATTACTCGCCCTACTCTCTTTCGTTCGTATCTCAATGAACAACTTACGTTGCTGTATCAGGATTATGGTGCGCATATCTCGGTGCAACCCTCGCAGCATGAAATCCCTTATCCTTATGTCATTGATGGCTCTGAATTGACACTTGATCGCTCAATGAGCGCTGGGTTAACTCGCTATTTCCCGACAACAGAACTGGCGCAAATTGGCGATGAAACTGCAGACGGCATTTATCATCCAACTGAATTCTCCCCGCTATCGCATTTTGATGCGCGCCGCGTCGATTTTTCCCTCGCGCGGTTGCGCCATTATACCGGTACGCCAGTTGAACATTTTCAGCCGTTCGTCTTGTTTACCAACTACACACGTTATGTGGATGAATTCGTTCGTTGGGGATGCAGCCAGATCCTCGATCCTGATAGTCCCTACATTGCCCTTTCTTGTGCTGGCGGGAACTGGATCACCGCCGAAACCGAAGCGCCAGAAGAAGCCATTTCCGACCTTGCATGGAAAAAACACCAGATGCCCGCGTGGCATTTAATTACCGCCGATGGTCAGGGTATTACTCTGGTGAATATTGGCGTGGGACCGTCAAATGCTAAAACCATCTGCGATCATCTGGCAGTACTACGCCCGGATGTCTGGTTGATGATTGGTCACTGTGGTGGCTTACGTGAAAGCCAGGCCATTGGCGATTATGTACTTGCACATGCTTATTTACGCGATGATCACGTTCTTGATGCGGTTCTGCCGCCCGATATTCCTATTCCAAGCATTGCTGAAGTGCAACGTGCGCTTTATGACGCTACCAAGTTAGTCAGCGGCAGGCCCGGTGAGGAAGTCAAACAGCGGCTGCGTACAGGTACTGTGGTAACCACAGATGACAGGAACTGGGAATTACGTTACTCAGCTTCTGCACTTCGTTTTAACTTAAGCCGGGCCGTGGCAATTGATATGGAAAGTGCAACCATTGCCGCGCAAGGATATCGTTTCCGCGTGCCATACGGGACACTACTGTGTGTTTCAGATAAACCGTTGCATGGCGAGATTAAACTTCCCGGCCAGGCTAACCGTTTTTATGAAGGCGCTATTTCCGAACACCTGCAAATTGGCATTCGGGCAATCGATTTGCTGCGCGCAGAAGGCGACCGACTGCATTCACGTAAATTACGAACCTTTAATGAGCCGCCGTTCCGATAATAAGTTCTGAACCTTCTTATCAAAAATAGATGTGAAGGATTAAGTAAGACATCTGGCAAATAGCCCGCAATAAACGCGGGCTGTTTGCTTCCTTGGGCGGATACGAGTTTTATTATCGTCTTAATGATTTCCACATATTAAAAGCAAGTATGCTTTCAAAACACAATTATAAAAAACCCCACCAACATTATAAGTTTTTATAAAATTAAATATAAGATTATGACTTTAGAATATTTTTATTTCTAATAGACGAGATTTTTCCTGTTATGATATAATATGCCGAATTAACACATGTTAACGATTTACCAGTAATGTAAATAAATTTTCGAGGAGATCATTCCAGTGGGACGTAAATGGGCCAATATTGTTGCTAAAAAAACGGCTAAAGACGGTGCAACGTCTAAAATTTATGCAAAATTCGGTGTAGAAATCTATGCTGCTGCCAAACAAGGTGAACCCGATCCAGAATTAAACACATCTTTAAAATTCGTTATTGAACGTGCAAAGCAGGCACAAGTTCCAAAGCACGTTATTGATAAAGCAATTGATAAAGCCAAAGGCGGCGGAGATGAAACGTTCGTACAGGGACGTTATGAAGGCTTTGGTCCTAATGGCTCAATGATTATTGCTGAGACATTGACTTCAAATGTTAACCGTACGATTGCTAACGTTCGCACAATTTTCAATAAAAAAGGCGGCAATATCGGAGCGGCAGGTTCTGTCAGCTATATGTTTGACAATACGGGTGTGATTGTATTTAAAGGAACAGACCCTGACCATATTTTTGAAATTTTGCTTGAAGCTGAAGTTGATGTTCGTGATGTAACTGAAGAAGAAGGTAATATTGTTATTTATACTGAACCTACTGACCTTCATAAAGGAATCGCGGCGCTAAAAGCAGCTGGAATCACTGAGTTCTCAACAACAGAATTAGAAATGATTGCTCAATCTGAAGTTGAGCTTTCCCCAGAAGATTTAGAAATCTTTGAAGGGCTTGTTGAGGCCCTTGAAGATGACGACGATGTACAAAAAGTTTATCATAACGTCGCAAATCTCTAATGATATTTTAAAGAAATCTGTCTTTATGGCAGATTTCTTTAATCTCATATAATTCTTATAAAAAATATAATGTTTAACTCGTCATATTGCTTATAAAAAATCCCCGTTCCCAGAGAAATAATATTTATTAAAATGGCAGGTCTTCTTTTTCTGATTACCGAAGACAAAGTGGCAATTACGTATAGTTTCCCGATAAAGACGCGACAGCTACATCCCGCATAAGGCATTTTTCTCTTTATCTTTGTACGGTACTTCATGGAACAGAATTTTTGACCTTGTGAATCGTGATGTCTGTTGGGGAGGAGCAATTTGCTCACTGAAGCGTGAGACTCGATTAAGCGCACGAAACACAGAAATCAAAAAACCCGGCCACTTTTTTTACAAACTGACCGGGTAAAAATAATTTTTATTTTTTAACTGCCTTGAGACTCATAGAGATGTCTCAAAACTAAAATTTGGCTCCTCTGACTGGACTCGAACCAGTGACATACGGATTAACAGTCCGCCGTTCTACCGACTGAACTACAGAGGAATCGTGAGAACGAGGCGAATATTAGCGATGCCCACCCACAATGTCAAAGCCTGTTTTTTAAATTTGAAATCGTTTGCTGAAATAATCTGCATTTTGTTGTTTATTCCGACACAACTGGCTTTTTTTCACACTTTTGCGGTTCGGGTCGAGGGTATTTCCATAGCCAACGTCCAGTAACCATTCGCCAGTAAAACAGCACGGCCCGCACAGCCCAGTCGGCAAACATTCCCATCCAGACACCAACCACACCCCAGCCAAGCATGATGCCCAGCACATAACCGACGACAACCCGGCAACCCCACATGCTCAACATAGAAACCCACATAGCGTAACGGGCGTCACGAGCCCCCTTAAATCCAGCGGGTAGCACCCATGAGGCGGACCAAATAGGCATAAATAAAGCATTTAGCCAAATCAGAATCACAACGACATGTTTAACCTGTGGATCCTGGGTGTAAAACGATGCCATAACCCCGGCAAAGGGAGCCGTTAGCCAGGCGATGGCCGTTAATCCAAGAGTGGACAGCCAGAAGACATGCCGCAACTGAATCTCTGCTTGCGCTATCTGCCCTACCCCTAACCTTCGGCCTGTAATGATCGTAGAAGCAGAGCCGAGCGCACTTCCGGGTAAGTTGATAAGAGCCGCAATTGAAAACGCGATAAAATTTCCGGCAATAACACTGGTCCCCATCCCGGCAACGAACATTTGGGTTAATAACCGACCACTGGTAAATAACACTGATTCGACACTCGCTGGAATACCAATCCCCATGACTTCCCAGATAATGCTAAAATTCAGCGGTTTAAAATAGCTCTTTAACGAAATCCTTAGCGCAGGATTAAAACCAATCGCCAGCACCCACAAAATTGCAACTGCGCCAATATAACGAGAAATGGTTAAACCCAACCCAGCCCCGACAAATCCCAGTCCCGGCCAGGAGAAAAGGCCGTAAATCAATATGCCGCTAATAATAATATTAAGAATATTCAGGCTACCGTTAATCAGTAGCGGTATTTTCGTATTCCCTGCACCACGAAGTGCCCCGCTACCAATCAAAGTGATGGCAGCTGCTGGATAACTGAGTACCGTCAGCTCCAGATAAGTCAACGCCAGTGCTTTAACTTCTGTCGTGGCATCACCCGCGACGAAATCAATAATTTGCTCGCCAAAATGATGAATAAGCGTTGCCAACAGTACGGCAAACAACGTCATGATCACCAATGACTGCCGCGTCGCCACCCTCGCTCGTCGTCGATCCCGCTTACCGAGACTAAATGCCACAACGACAGTAGTACCAAGATCGATAGCAGCAAAAAAAGCCATAATGACCATATTGAAGCTGTCCGCCAATCCCACGCCGGCCATCGCATCTTTTCCCAGCCAGCTGACCAGAAAAGTGCTCAGAACCCCCATCAACAGGACACAGGCATTCTCCATGAAGATAGGAACAGCAAGCGGGGTTATCTCGCGCCAGAACAACACTTTGTAGCTCTTGCGTTTAGCGTGCCAGCGAGTGCCGTGAACAACCTGGCGTAAAGCAGAGGAGATATTCAAAGCCGACCTTAATTGCAGAAAGTGAAACCACATTTCAAATAATGAGGGAGAATCAGCAAAGCTGCAAAGATTTTCGCCAACAAATTGTCTGCAAATGCAACAAACTGTTGATAGAAACGGCAAACAGTTGGGGAATTTAAAAATCGGGTTTGACAAAAGATTTTTCGCCGTTAAGATGTGCCTCAACAGCGATTCCTCTGTAGTTCAGTCGGTAGAACGGCGGACTGTTAATCCGTATGTCACTGGTTCGAGTCCAGTCAGAGGAGCCAAATTTCTGAAAAGCCCGCTTTTATAGCGGGCCTTTTGCTATATCTGATAATCAATTTCCTCTTCACTGTTTTCCATCACCTGGCGCTTGATATCCTCAACTGACAGTCCTGCATTACAAAGTTCCAGAAAGCGCCAGACATAGTTACGCTGAAGTTGTCCTCGCTTGAGTCCCAACCAGACAGTATTAGCATCGAAAAGATGCCGCGTATCCAGGCGGATTAAATTCTTTTCCTCTTGTTCACCGCTGGATTGTTCGGCAACTAATCCGATCCCAAGCCCAAGAGCAACATAGGTTTTAATGACATCAGAATCCTGCGCACTTAATACAATATCTGCCAGCAAACCTTTGCGGGCAAATGCGTCATCAATACGTGAGCGCCCCGTAATCCCCTGTCGGTAAGTGATTAACGGCCACTTCGCTATTGATTCCAGCGTCAATGGTGTAATTTGCGTCAAGGGATGATCGTGTGGAACAAGCAAACTATGGTGCCAACGAAACCACGGGAAGGCGACGAGCTGCGGGTCATTACTCAAACGCTCGCTGGCGATACCAATATCAGCTTCGCCATTTTGCAACAACGTCGCAATTTCCTGTGGCGTACCCTGGATTAGCTCCAGCCGAACCTCCGGGAAAAGTTCGCGAAAAGCTTTAATGACCTCAGGCAAGCTATAACGTGCCTGAGTATGCGTTGTTGCAATAGTGAGAACGCCAGACGTATCGTTGGTAAACAGGTCTGCAAGCCGACGAACATTACTGGCTTCATTCAGAATACGTTCTGCAATGACCAGTAATGCTTTGCCCGGTTCAGTCATGCCCAGCAGTCGCTTACCTCGTCGAACAAATATTTCGATGCCAAGTTCATCCTCCAGTTCCCGAATATGACGGCTGACGCCGGACTGTGAGGTAAAAAGCATATTCGCAACCTCTGTCAGGTTGTAATCCTGACGTGCAGCCTCGCGGATTATCTTTAGTTGTTGGAAATTCACGGTAAACTCCGGGCAGCTCAGATTTCCCGTTATTGTTAAAGTCTAATGCCCGGCATAACAAATAATAAAAACCCGCATCTTATTCCATCCCGATATAACGCTTAGCTCACCAATTGCCACTGCCTTTTTTCCATCACTGGAGAACTAATCACTGACATTAACAACTCTTTCACTGCCTGTGCCTGTGGCGATAAGTTCGCTCTGGCGGGTAAATTTAATGACAAAGAGAGACTCATGGAAGGCGTGGTAATGCGTGACATCCACCCATTTACTGCGCCACATAACGAACGCGCGGCCGATTCGGGTAATACTGCAACGCCCATGCCGCTGGCAATCGCTGCGGTAAGCGTGGCAATAGACTCAATTTCACCAATGACTTTTGCCGTGAGCCGCCGTAGGGAAAAAGCCTCATCAACACGAAGTCTAACAGCACTGTAATCACTGGGGAGAAAGAGGTTCATTTGCGCAATAGCATTAACATCAACGCTTTGCCCCGGGCAATCTTGAGTTCCTACCAGGAAAAGATCTTCTTTCAGCAAAGCCTGACTGGATACCCCAGCCACAGGGGAATGCTCATAAATCACCGCCATATCGAGTTGGTGATTTATCAGTTTTTCGTTAAGCACTGCACCGCTATTTTCATGAAGATAGATAACGATCTCCGGGAATTCAGCGCGAACCGCCTGTAATAAGGGCATGGTGATAGATGACGCAGCGGTTCCTGGCGCAAAGCCAATCGAGACTTGCCCCGATAATGCCTGACCAACGTTATGCACCGCCAGTTGGGCCTGCTCACACTGACGTAAAATGGCCCGCGCATGGGTATAGAGAATTTTTCCGGCGTCTGTTGGCGTAACGCCCCGTTTTGTGCGAATCAAAAGTTGTTGATTTAACTCACCTTCCAGTGTGGCAACCTGCTGGCTGAGCGCTGGTTGTGCGATATGCAATACTTCAGCAGCCTGAGTCAGGCTACCAATATCTACAATTTTTACGAAGTATTTCAGGCGTCTGAAGTTCATGTTGCCTCCGGTTTTTGAGAATCGGCCCAAGTGCCGCCATTACTTACAACCAGACTGCAAGATGCTTGCCAGTTTTATTTTGGCGTTGATGTACAAGCTAACCAACTGTCAAATAAGAGATTATGATAGATTCGTCATTGGCTCTTTTCACCAGCAGTCGCGTTCCCCTGCCCTATAAAAGGAGGGTATGCACCACGATGGTTCATTACCAATAAGATTGAAATCTCATCACTTTGTTGAAATTGGCAGCAAACAAACAAAAAAATGCATTTCACCCTTTGACATCACCATGCACTGCCATTAATATGCGCCCCGTTCACACGATTCCTCTGTAGTTCAGTCGGTAGAACGGCGGACTGTTAATCCGTATGTCACTGGTTCGAGTCCAGTCAGAGGAGCCATTTTCAAGAAAGCAGACGTTCACTAACGTCTGCTTTCTGCATTTCTATCAATTGGTTATCCCCTCTCAGTCGTTCACCCTCGTTCACTAAAAACCACTCGAAGCCATATCATTTTGATGGTAAAAATGCTGGTAATGCTGGTTCGATTTCCCTTTTACCAACAAATGAGGGGGTGTTTTCATGTCACTGACTGATATTAAAGCAAAAAATGCAAAACCCCTTGAGAAGGAATACAAGCTTACTGATGGCTTTGGTATGTTCCTTCGTGTTACCCCTAAAGGTTCGAAATACTGGCAAATGGCTTACCGCTTCGAAGGGAAACAAAAACTCTTCTCTATTGGTGTTTACCCTGCAGTTTCTCTTTCTGACGCAAGACAACGCCGTGACGAGGCCAGAAGGCTTCTGGCTCAGGGTATTGACCCTAATGCAAAGAAACAGGCAGAGGTTAAAGAGCTTAAAGCCAAACGTGATAATACACGCTCCTTCAGAACAGTAGCCAAAGCGTGGTTCTCCACGAAAACAAAATGGTCTGATGATTATGGTGATGCCGTATGGAAGCGCCTTGAAACTTATGCCTTCCCGGTAATCGGTGACAAAGATGTTGCCGAACTGGATACGGGTGATCTGCTGGTTCCGGTGAAAAAAGTTGAGGCTCTTGGTTATCTTGAAGTTGCCATGCGCATTCAACAATACATTACGGCAATCCTGCGTCATGCCGTCCAGCAAAAGCTGATACGCCATAACCCAGCCTATGATATGGAAGGTGCAGTTCAGAAACCACAAACTGAACACCGCCCTGCACTTGAGCTGGAAGAAATACCCCAGCTACTGAACAAAATTGCCGAATACAAAGGCCGCAGGTTAACCATACTGGCAATACAGCTCAATCTGATGATTTTCATTCGTTCCAGTGAGCTTCGTTTCGCTCGCTGGTCTGAAATTGATTTCAAAAGTAAGTTATGGGTGATACCCGAACAGCGTGAAGCAATTGAAAACGTCAAACATTCGACTCGTGGTGCCAAAATGAAGCGTAAGCACTTCGTTCCCCTCTGTAAGCAAGCTATAAGGATACTAAAAGAGATCCGACAACTGACTTATGAAGAAGGCCATGATGATGGATTAATCTTCACTGGCTGTTATGACTCGTTTAAACCCATGAGTGAAAACACCATCAACAAAGCCCTGCGTAATATGGGATATAACACGAAGCAGGACATCTGTGGACACGGTTTCCGCACTCTGGCCTGTAGTGCCTTAATTGAGTCCGGGCTATGGTCAGAAGACGCTGTGGAGCTTCAAATGAGCCATAAGGAAAGTAACAGCGTCCGTGCTGCTTATACCCACAAGGCAAAACATCTTGAGCAACGTCGCCTGATGCTCCAATGGTGGGCTGACTACCTTGATGCAAGCAGAAACGGTATGGTAAGGCCGTTTGAGTTTGCTACAAATAAATAAAGGGAAAGGCCGTTCGCGGCCTTTCAACTTCATGCTTAATTACAGTCTATGCTGAATATGATACTGAATCTTTTTCTATCGCTAAACCAGCGATTTTTTCCAGCATTATTTCCCAGAGTGCGTATTTTCTTTTGTGCTCAATAAACAGAGATTTTAAATACTCTTCTGTTGAAGGGATTTTTTCAGTCCATGCAATATCTTTACTGTAATCAATGCTTTTTTTCATATCAGATGCCGCATAGCTGTAGTATTTACTCTGAGAACGACTGATACTGTCCTCTGCCAGCACTCTACGGAGCAGAGTTGCAGAACATGCATAACCATGCCTGTAAAGCTCACTCGATAAGGTACGAACAAAAGAACCGCGTAATAAAGACATCATCTCTGCGATTTCATCTTCACTCGCATTCATGACTTCAGAATCAAGTTTTCCATAACTATCTGTCCCGGACAAGAAAAGAATAACAAACGGAAAGCCTTTTTTCTTTGCTATGCCAGAGAACAAATCCAGTGAGTCATTATTTTTCTCTACCCGATTATAGATATTATAAAAAATAACATCACACCTGTTCTTAAATCCGTCTATACAAATTGTTTTTGCCTGCTGAATCTCGCCTTCTTCAATCAACGCCAGAGCCAACACCTCAGTCCATTTATCACGAAGCCCTGCCTGATCAACTGATTTATCTTCTTTGATTTTATTGAGAACCTGAATGGCCTCCTCAGTACACAGTTCATCAACCAGCAACTCAGCAAACTTAATGATATATTCTGGCTGATTCAGTTTTCTTTTCTCAAAGCATTGCCTGATGAAATCAACATCCCTGATATACAGACTTAACTCAACAGCACCATTGACATCACCTGTCTTAAGAAGACTTTCCCTTAAAACACGAATAACATTGTATCCCAGTTCTTTTTTATACTTATCAAAAATATCAAAGTTAAAATACACATCACCTTTAAGTACGGAAATTATTTTATCCGCTATAACATCAATGCTTTTGTCTTTTTGTAGGGACAGGGATTTTAACCATATTTCGACAGCACCATTATAATAGTCCATCCATGATCCATCTGATGTATCTGCAATTTCGCTGACTTTATCAAATGAGAGCAGTAAATCATGGCAAAACGCCTCGGTTTTTTCAGGCAGCGTTGATACCGTCTTTTCAAGTGGAAATATGACATTCCTGTATAGCCCCTCAAAAAAAATCGCTGCTTCATAATAATCATAAAAGCGTTTTGTTTTAATTACCCTTTTGTATTCAGCCTCAGCCTTTTTCAGTGATTCTTCTGGAGTTAACAGATATTTATTAATAAGAAAGGATTTTGCCTGACCATTATCCTCTGCAATATCACAAATTATTTGCATGAGTTGATCGGCAGGTATTTCTTTGAGTAAAGCAAGTTGTTTCTTGTTCAGTTTAGCCATCATCACATCCTGATAATGTTTGGTAGACGCAGAAAAGCTAATTGTACTAACACGAGGACAGAACATTCAATAAAAGCATTAACATAATGATTTAAAAAGAAATCTGTAGCACACTGTTCATTGATGAAATGCACTATTTACCGTAAAATATCCCCCATCACACAGTAACCTGATACAGATACGTGGAATGGTCAATGAACAAACTTTCGCCTGAAATGCCCGAACTGCAATCAATGAATATCACTGCCGATAACATCACCAAGCTTAAATCATTGTTTCCTGAAGCCTTTAATGAAAACGGCATTGATTTTGACGTTTTAAAACAGCTTTTGGGTGAAAATGTAGACGAAAAAGAAGAACGCTATGGCCTGAACTGGCATGGTAAGCGTCAGGCTCGTCAGCTTGCTCTTACCCCTTCCCGTGGCACCTTACGCCCATGTAAAGATGAAAGTGTTGATTGGCATAACACCAAAAACCTCATGATCGAAGGTGATAACCTTGAAGTGTTAAAACTTCTTCAAAAAAGTTATGCCGGAAAAGTTAAGCTTATTTATATCGATCCTCCTTACAACACCGGGAAAGATTTTGTTTATTCTGATAACTTCCAAGATAACATGAAAAATTATCTTGAAATGACAGGACAAACAGAAGATGGGGTACGAATCACCACAAACGCAGAAACCAGTGGGCGTTATCATACTGACTGGTTAAATATGATTTACCCCAGATTAAAACTTGCTAAAAATTTACTTAGGAATGATGGGGTAATTATAATAAGCATTGATGACTCAGAACTAAGCAATATCAAAATCACTCTTGATGAAATATTTGGAGGAGAGAATTACCTAGCTACATTAGTTTGGGATAGAAATAGAAAAAACGACGCAAAATATTTTTCCGTCGGACATGAATACATGTTGGTTTATGCCCGGAATGAGTCTTATTTAACGGACAGCGAAATTATCTTTAGAGGCGCAAAAGAAGGTGTTGACTATCTCCAAGATTTATTTAATAAATCAAAATTAAAACATGGTGACAATTGGGATCTAATTAAGGAAGATGTTTTTGATTACTATAAATCAATTTCTAAAGATGACCCGAGAGCACCACTTAAAAGGTTTACTAAAATAGATGAAAAAGGTCCATATAGAGATGATGGTAATATTAACTGGCCCGGTGGAAATGGTCCAACGTATGAGATAGTTCATCCTACAACCGGAAAACCATGTAAATTACCAACCAGTGGTTGGAGATACCCAACAGAAGCTCGCTTTTGGGAAGAGTACGAAAAAGGTAAGATTGTATTTGGAGATGATGAAAAAACAGTCCCGAGAATTCGGACCAATCTGTTTGAAAATAGTAATCAAGTAATGACTTCTGTTCATTATAGTTATGCTCAAACTGCTGCCAATGAATTTTCGACATTATTTGATGGTGAAAGAGTTTTCTCTCACCCTAAACCTGTAAATGACATTAAATCTTTAATTGCTTATTTAAGTAATACAGATGATTTAATTGTTGATTTTTTTGCTGGCTCAGGCACATCTGGGCATTCAGTTTTTTTACAAAATGCAAAAGATCATGTTAATCGCCGATTTATTTTAGTTCAACTACCGGAACCTTTGAATCATAAAAATAAAGAACAAGAAATAGCTTATAATTTTTGTGAGCGTATGGGCACACCCAAAAATATTGCTGAAATCACAAAAGAGCGCCTACGCCGTGCAGGTAAAAAGGTTAGTGAAGATAATCCAGACTGGAATGGTGACATTGGGTTCCGTGTATTTAAACTTGACACATCCAATATTCGGCCTTGGGAAGCAACAGCGGAAAGCCTTTCACTACAACTTGATGCCTATATAAGCCCAATTATTGAAGGCCGTAGTGAAGAAGACTTGCTGACTGAACTGATGCTTAAGCGTGGTATTGATCTGAGCGTAAACGTTGAAACCCGGCAATTTGATGGGTTGACCGTTTCTTGTGTTGACGGTGGCAAATTGTTTACCTGCTTTACCAGTCAAATCCCTGCATCTTCAGTCGAAGAACTGACCAAGGGGATCCTTGACTGGCATAAAAGCTTGAAGGCTGGCAAAGATACTGTCTGCTATTTCCTTGATGATGCATTTGAAAATAACGTTGCTAAAACAAATCTTTGCGCCATTCTGGAACAACACGGCCTGACTAACCTGCATAGCCTTTAAGGGATTATGATGAAACTACATTTTGAATCTGACCTTACCTATCAGCAAAACGCCATAACTTCGGTCTGTGATTTGTTTGTGGGACAGGAGAAGTGGGAGAGCGAAATGACTGTGCTCGCACCAGCTCAGGGCGCTCTCTCCTTTGAAGGTTCTACGGGTTCAATGCCTGTTAACCCACAAATACCAGAAGATGATGTACTGCTTAAAAATCTGAACAATGTTCAGTTAAAAAACCAGCTTCCACCTTCACCTGTGCTCAACAGTCATGATTTTACTGTTGAGATGGAAACAGGGACAGGTAAAACGTATGTTTATCTTCGCACCATGCTTGAGTTGAACAAACTCTACGGCATGAGTAAATTTATTATTGTTGTCCCTTCCGTTGCTATCAAGGAAGGCGTTTATAAAACACTACAAATCACTGAAGAACATTTCAAAAGCCTGTATGCGGGAGTTCCATACGAATACTATCTGTATGATTCGGCAAAACCTGCCGATGTCCGTAATTTTGCAACCAGTTCTGTTATGCAGATCATGGTAATGACAGTTGGTGCGATTAACAAAAAAGACGTTAATAAGCTCTATCAGTCCAGTGAAAAAACAACCGTTGACGATCTGGATAAGCCAATTGATCTGATACGTGCTACGCGTCCAATTATTATTGTCGATGAACCGCAAAGTGTTGATGGTGGCTTAAATGGTGCAGGTAAAACCGCACTTGATGCTATGCACCCAATGTTTACCTTACGCTATTCAGCGACACATGTGCATAAACATCATATGGTGTATCGCCTCGATGCCATTGATGCTTACAATCAGAAACTGGTGAAACAAATCGAAGTTGCCGGGCTTGAAGTCCAGAATGCAAGCAATAGCCCCTATGTAAAACTGGTCAGTATTAACAGTAAGAAGAATAGCATTAGCGCGACTGTTATTGTTGATATAGCCGATAAAAAAGGGGGCGTAAATCGTTCTGAAATTACCGTGCATGACGGTATGACACTTGATGACGAAACGGGGCGTGATATTTATCAGGGATACAGGATAAGTGAGATCCGCACGGGCAAAGAAGGCTATCTGACACTGGATACGCCTTCTAATACCTACTATATGAAAGAAGGTGATATCGTAGGTGATATTGACCCAATGCTTATCCAGCGGCATATGATTAGACGTACAATCCGTGAACATCTGGATAAAGAGCTTCGCCTTAATCCTCAGCAAATCAAGGTTCTTACCCTATTTTTCATTGATAAGGTTGATTTCTATCGCCAGACTAATGAAGAAGGACTTCGTGAACCGGGTGAATATGCTCGTATCTTTGAAGAAGAATATCTAAAAGCGATCAAAAGCCCCGCATATAAAGATTTGCTCCCTTCTCATCCAGAACATGCTAAAGACGTTCATGATGGTTATTTCTCCATTGATAAAAAAGGTGGATGGGCTGAAACAACCGAAAGCAATAATGCAGGCCGCGAAAATGCGGAACGCGGTTATAACCTCATCATGAAAAATAAAGAGAAGCTTTTGAGTTTCTCGAATCCAGTGAGGTTTATTTTTTCACACTCTGCTTTGAAAGAAGGCTGGGATAACCCCAATGTATTCCAGATCTGTAGCCTTCGAGAGATGGGAAGTGAACGAGAACGTCGTCAAACATTAGGGCGTGGTCTTCGCCTGTGTGTTAACCAAGAGGGTGAACGTGTTCGTGATGACAGCATTAACATTCTGACTGTAATTGCCAGTGAAAATTATGAAGCCTATGCTGAACGACTACAGAGTGAAATTGAGAACGAAACAGGCATCCGTTTTGGTATCATCGAAAAAGATGCGTTTGCACATCTGATCGCCTCTGATTACCCGCAAGGTGTAGGTATCGCAGGTTCACATGAGATTTGGTCTGAACTACAAACTGAAGGTTATCTTGAAAAATCGGGAAAAATCACCAAAGCCCTGAAAGAAGTATTATTCGAAAACACTTTTGTTGTTAGTGAGAAGTATGCCTCACTACAGGAACAAATTGAAACTATCCTGCGTAAATCAGCAGGGCGACTCAATATAAACAATGCTGATGAGCGTAAAACTATCAAATACCGGAAAGAAGTCTTAAACAGCCCGGAATTCGAAGCGTTATGGCAGCGCATTTGTCAAAAAACGCTGTACCGACTGGCATTTGATGAACAAGCTTTGATTAAATCCTGTACGAAATCACTTTCTGAAATGCAGCCTGTAGCAAAAGCAATGGTCAGTTTCAGCAAAGCAACGATCAAACAAAGTCAATCTGGCCTTGATGTTAAAGCTCTGTCTAATGGGACAACAAGCACTGTAATTGATGTTGCAGAGCAGCCATTGCCAGATATTCTTGGTGTTCTACAGGAAAAAACCGGACTGACAAGACGCAGTTTAAGCACCATCCTGAAAGAGAGTGGAAGACTCGCTGATTTTGCTAAAAATCCACAGCAGTTTATCAGTGAAGCTATAGGCCGAATCAACTACTGCAAACGCCTGTCAATTGTTGATGGTATTAAATATTATCCACTAAAAGGCGAGGTGTATGCGCAAAGTCTCTTTATGGATAAAGAGCTAACAGGATATGCCCGTAATCTTTTTGAAACCTCGTCTAAGTCAGTTTACGAATACGTTCCTAAAGATTCTGAAGTCGAAGGCCGTTTCGCTCAGGAACTCGAAGAACAGGATGAAGTTAAGCTTTATGTGAAGCTTCCCGGTTGGTTTAAAATACCGACTCCACTGGGAACCTACAATCCTGACTGGGCCTTAGTTATTGAAGACAATGGTGAAGAACATATTTACTTTGTTGTAGAAACAAAAAGTAAACACATTGGCCTTGGTAATGAAGAAGATGCGAAAATTACTTGTGGTAATGCTCATTTTATCTCACTCAAAGATCAGATGAATAATCCTGCGAGATATATGCGCTCTACAAACATAAATGATGTATTAAGCAGTATATAAAATGGAAAAGGGCCGTAAGGCCCTTTCCTTAAATAAGAAGCCAAAAATAAGTTATCAAGCCCTTTTTGTTAGATAGACGTGAAAATTAATGTGTTGCTATTCCCACCGCTTTCACATTGTGTTGCAGTTTCTGCGACATCCAGCACCCCTCCTGCAGCTTTCACATTACCTGCTTCACCAACACCCGCTGTATAGAAGTTCCCCGCAGCTGCAGTGATAATTTTCGTACACTCTGCAGCAGGCACGTTTGAATAGGTTATTGTAAATGAGGAACCTGCAGCCGCAGAAGGTCCTGTATCTGCTGATTCAACCACAACATTTCCTTTGAATGCATTTATTGGTGTTGAACCATTTAACATATTATCAGGAAATATTTTAGCCTGAACAGCAACAGTATTAGTTAATCCTGTAAAACTTGACGCTGATGTATAAAGCGCCTTAACACCCGCTTGGATTGTTGCTATGTTATTACTTTCAGCCTGTGCACGTTGAGAAGCTTGTACTTTTGGATAAACGATAAAAGCAGCTACTACTAATGCTGCGATGATCCCAAGAACAAGTAATAGTTCTAAAAGTGAGAAACCTTTTTTATTTTTTATGTTTTTAATTAATACTGTTTTTTTCATTTCCTTTATATCTCCATAATTGATCAAAATGATATAAAAGAAATAATAAATATAGAAATAAATGCAACAACAAAAAGAATATTATATACAAAGCAGCCGACAAGCGGATTACTTAACAGAAAATAAAAAGACCGTGTTCACTTACGGTCTTTTTATCGGGAGTATACTCCCATGACTTTATTAAATACCACCACAGCTTACAAGATTTGAATATGGAGTTATTCATCTGTGGTGATAAAAATAAAATATAATTAATAAATAACAATGTCAAATTTAATTAAATAAAAATTTGATTCAACAATCATATTCTTTATTTACACCGGACATTCCATATTCTATTAAGTTTTTCGACCTTTCATACTTGCCAGAAACAACAGCCCATTTTTTTTAAATCTTTTTTTATCATCTGGATGTAGATGCGGTATCTCTAGCAGTATACCTAAAACAAGTTCTTTATCAACTGTAAAAACATCACAATCAAGAGCTTTGGCAACTTCCGCACCTAAAATTATTTTCTGACGTGTTTCTATCTGTTTAGCTTCTTTCTTAGACTTATGTTGTAAACGATTTAAACGCATCTGAGCAGATGCTAATTGCTGTTCCAGTGTCTTTTTTATTCGTGGTTTCTTTCTGGATTGTTCTTTATCTGAAATATTACTCATTTTCTATCCTCTTATAATCCAATAATATACATATATAGTTCTTATATATTTCTTATATATTTTAGTCAATGAGGATATTTAAAAATGATTTTATTAACCTTTTTTGTAAGATGGGAACTTTTCTTTTAAGATATTAAAACAGTTAATAACATTTTCATGCTCTACTGAAAAATAATCTATGCTCCTTTTCAGAAGATCATTGGCAACATCAACGACAAATTGGCTCCCTTCACTATGATCACAGACAGTAAATACATCAGCTATCCAGTGGTAGCAGCAAAGCGTCAACAAGATACAATAGTCCTGATACTCTTTAATGCCTGATAAAAAAGTACATCCGTTATAATCCACTTGCCTTGTTCTTCTATAATATTGTCTAAGCGTGGGTTTCATTATTATTAAATTGTTTTTAATTATATCATAGTGAATGTCATCGTGAACGTAGTCGTTTTTAAGAAAGAAACTATTGCTATGAACATATAAAGCATAGGCAATTGTTTCAGTAAAAACCCCATATTCCTCACACAGAGCCTTTGAGACAACAGGATTGTTTTCTATATATTTTATAAACTCACTTTCTTTCAAGTTTTTTCTTTTAGTTTTATTCATATATCCCTCACTATTATTATATCCGATTAACGCCGGAAGGTTTCTGGTCTTTTCCACTCAAACACTACTGCATGACGTTCTTTATCTCTTTCTTTTTTTATTTCTTCTGCTCTACGCTGAGAACGGATCTGTTCACGCGCTATACATAATACTTTCCTACGTTCCTCTGATGTTAATTTTTTTCCTTTAACTTTAGTAGCGGCATGAACAGCATCATCAAGAAATCTCTTTTCCGTTAATGACACTCTCTGTAATCTTCCAGCACGGTGTTTTCTTTCGTTTTTTAATTTACATGAAGTATTATCAATAAAATCTTCTGCTACTTGTTTTTTATTGTCCACTACATCCTCCTTGTTTTTTATAATATATTATATCAATACAATTAAAACCAAAAAACTCAAATCATTTCATGCACTTTATTTAATTTATAGTTGCACTTACCTTTCGTTAGTGCCTTGATAAAATGGCACCTACCTACTAATATTTTTTCACTACTTTTCTAAATTAATTTTTTGTACTAGTAGTACTAGAATTTTGTTAGAATAGGTTCTGGGGTTTTAGATGGCGACTTTCAGTCGTAGTAGTTTTCCGAAGGAAAACTTAGTTTTTCTAGAGCTTCGCCTCTCCTAATCCGCGCATGAAAATTTCAAAATAGTTTTAATATTTTTTTATTTTTATACCCGTAATAGAACAAGACGCTTCTCATGCTATGGCTTAGAGTTGCAATACGTTTCCATATTGCGACACCCTTCTGCACTCCCATAGTCAACATCATAACTTTAAAAACATTTCTCGTTTTACTAAAGAAATTACACTGCTGTTTTTATAAGCCTTAGATGTGCGCTTCGAGTTGATGTTACGCAGACTCCCCGCTTTGGCATCGACAATAACCTTGAGAATGAATCAAACACTTTCGCTCCTACCTTCTCAGACCCGTACAATCAGGTTTAACGTTATTGCTTTCGAGAACTAAAATGTTTTTGGAAATGGTATTTGAAAGGCTTGTAAAAAGTTGAGATTTAGATTTGACAAATATGAAAATATTATTTAATACTTTATTATATTTGTAATCACGTTCCGTTTAACTGATTACAAGGCTTCAAAAGTCGGCAAAACTTTTTTAGTCCTTAAAAAGTCAACTTTGAAAGTTGGCTTTTTTTGTATCTTTATTTTATTTACAACACCGCATTTAGATTGTCAAATAAAACTCAAAAAAACATTTCATATAGTACATGCTCTATTATCACCTATAGGCAGCATTTGGTGATTACCACAAACAATCACATCGTTGGAATAGGGCCTCGCACTGTTAATGATGGATTTATCAAAAAAGGTGTTTATAAGAGTCTATACAAAAATGTAACACCACCTGCAAGTAATTACACAACACATATGTATGCAAACACTAACCTTAAACGTCTAATACTCATCGCGTTACTTATTTTCTCTCATTCATGATTTTACAATCACTTCTTAATTTCTGACAGGAATTTCACACATTAATCTATTCTAAGTTATCTTTTATCATATTTTTATAAATTTTATCTTTCCCGCCTACGGCGGGAGACTAATTTAACTACTTTTGCCCTTACGGGCGCTCTCTAAAACCATAGTCATTAATATTCGTGTAATACCTCAGCCGTTCATCCGATTCTAGCCCTGTAAATTTCACAGCCCGTAAAACTAGAGTTATTATTTAACTATAGAAAAACTTTTTTACATTGTCGTTATTTTTAGCTCCGTTAGGAGATATAAAAATAAAGCAATGCCCACCTATACACTGCTACGCAGTGTGTGGGGTCTACCGACGGTTGCCTGCCGCAGGCTAACACCGTTTCCTTCGGAAACAAGGTCAACGTCAACACCAGAGTTTTTCTTGCGAAAAACTAAAACCAGCATAGTCGCATTGGAGAGTTATATTTTGGTTTGATATTTAAATTTATATTGAGGTTGTTTTTATTGTATGGCTATTTTTCATCTTGATTTTAAAATTGTGAAACGTTCAGAAGGCAGGTCTTCCGTTGCGAAGGCTGCCTATCATGCTCGTACACGTATAACAGATGAAAGAACAGGTGATACGTATGATTACAGTCGCCGTACTGATTTATATGGGCACTTCATATTAGCTCCAGCTAACGCACCAGAACACATCGTAAAAGATTCTACAGCATTGTGGAATGAAGTGGAAAAAGTTGAGCGCCAGAACAATGGTCAAACAGCCCGTTATTTCGATGTTTCCATTCCTACCGAGTTAAATAATGATGAAAAGAAAAAACTTGTCCTTGAGTATTGTCAGAAAAATTTCGTTGATAAAGGTATGATTGCTGATATCGCTTTCCATGATCTCGATAGCGACAACCCACATGCTCACGTTATGTTGACGTTAAAAACCATTGGCCCGGAAGGGTTTGGTAAAAAAGAAAGAAGCTGGAATGACAGAAAAATGTCTGTGTTGTGGCGTGAATCATGGGCATCTATGGCGAACAGCTACCTCGCTGCTGCTGGTTCGCCAGAACGTATTGATCATCGTTCCCTTCAAGCCCAGCACGAAGAGGCATTAGAAAAAGCGGCGGCTGCTCTGGACAATGAAGAACAAGCACTATGGCTTGCTAAAGCCGCTGAAACAAACCGTCCTCCAATGAAGCGTATCCATAGTGCCAAATGGCGTAGTAAAGCAGCACAAGAGCAAAGAGCAGCAGAACAGGCTGTTCGTGACGCTGCTAAACAAGAAGCTGTTGAAGTCTACAAAACATTCAGCGAACTTGATCTTGAAATCGTCGTTGATGTCAGAAGCTTCACGATTACACATCTTGCTGAACCAGAAGAAATTGTTTTACCTGAAACGCGATCCAGCTCTTCTACAAATGACGAACAAAGACCTTTACTGGTAGCACCAGCTCCTCATACTCGTATGCGTGGCGTTAAATCCTATCGTGATAAATCCAAAGTCAGTAAGGTTGTTGCTGGTAAGAAACCATCGGTCAGTATTTCTGATTATGAAACAAATACTATTTTGAAAACATCCACCTCTCAAAACCCAAACAGGGCATCCAGAAGCGCCCCTGACCGTGCAAGAAAGCATAAGACTACTCCACGTCAGGATAATATTTTTAAACGCTTCACAACTCTTGTCATAGATTTTTTTAAGCAGAAGTTTGTATGGGCTAAAGCAAACAAATCCCAAAATGATCTTATCAGTGAAGAACATGATAAACGTATTGCTGAAAACTATGTCTTTGATGAGGTATTAGGCCGTCATGTTCTACGCCCTGAATATGAGAAACGAGCTAAGTTTAACCAAGATGACTACAAGCCAACGACTGACGAGATCACCCGTTTCCCAAGCCGTCTTAAGCAGGATCAGGCAGAACACAATCAAAGTGAGAATCTCACCCCGTCTGTACCACTTGAGCAGATGGGAAAGGATAGCTATCCAAAGTTCAGGCCACCGGGATTACGAAGTAGAGATTCGTAGAGCTATAACAGAATGAAACTATAATATCATTTATCAGTTATAGCTTTGATTAGTTTACCAAAGCTGATAAGCCCACCCCGAGAAGTCAAATGATTAGGCAACTCTCTGGTTTTGGGAAATTTACGGTGTTTCGGACCAAAAGATAGTATTATTAGCTTTTTCTTAGTTGTAGGGTCATACCATCTGTAATGAATAACTGCTGCAGATGTTGCCCCAGATATATTTAAATCACGGATCTTGGCTTGGGTAGATGTTGAGTTAGGATCATATGGTCCAATATGATAATGCCAATGACCGCCTGCTTTATATCCTATAAGGATTGATATTTCATCACCATTAGTATCAGTCCAAGACGGCTTATTTTTCCCTCGAAGAAGTTTTCCATCTTCTACATCAAGAACAAATAGTGTTAAAAGACCAGCTTCGCAATTAGAAGTAAGATCATTAGTCAAGAGTGAGAAATCACAAAATTTCTCTCCTCTATAATTACCACTAATAAAATCAGGATGATAATAAACGATAGCAGGCATAGTAAATTAACGTATAATAGATTATTTATAAAAAAGGTGAGGGGTAGCCTCTTGCTCTTCACCAAGAACTGTTTTTGCAACCTGACGTTGCCACTCTAGAAGAGACTGTAAACGCTCTTCTCTTGTGCCATCACAAACAGGTGCTTTGATCAGGTCCGATTCGTCAATGTGCTCACCACGCTTGAGAAGCATTTCATGTTCTTTAGGCTTTAAACTCAACATAATAACCTCCTATCACTCTTAAATAAATTTAAGCCAAAAATCTCTTTTTGTCAATTATTTATACAGTTTCCTACTAAGAGCCTATCCATTAGGCTAGGCGTAATTGTTGCAGGCAGTTTAAGCACAAACAACGCTTCAATCCCGGAGCGTACAGGTAGTACGTAAGGATTTTGAGCACCACCTCGCTTCAAAATGACCAATTAAATAGGCTAATAGGATAGGCTCTTAGTCTTTACACATAGATACTGTAAAAATCATCAGTTCACTTCTTGATTTACCCCCTAATTTTAGGTATAAAATCAGGAAGTGACGAGTGATGCGAGAACCGTATGAACAATCAAATGCAGCGTAAGGTAGTTTTTGGTGATGAGGCAATTGCCAATGTTTCTAAATATGGGATTAGCGAGTATGCACTTCAAGCAGCTATAGAAGATGGTCTTCTGGAGATCAGACAAAGTACTGATCTAGATGCTAAAACAGATCCGGGGTCTCGTGCTTGGGGAGCGGTTATTCGTGGCTTGCGCCGTGAATTGCTTACTGATAGTGAAGAATGGAGCTTTTCATTTGTTAGCGGGTTAAACCTGACTCATAACAAGGATAAAGGGTTAAATATTCTCGTTATGAGTGGCGACAAGTACACTGGTCTTTTAGATGGGAATCCCAAGAGCAAAAACCCTAAAGGGGCTGCTACTGAAGTTCTGGTCGGTGAAAACTTTGAATTGTTTAATCCTGAAAAAGGGATTTCTCCCATTGTCGCATCAGAACCTGTTGATTCGATGATCAACTTTGTTCTCCTTTACTTTTTCGATTATGGTAATAAAGAAGTGCGCTATGAATTATCCATTCCCGATGGAATGAGCAATTCTGCTGGTAAAACGCGAATAGCTTCATGGAAGGAACGATACATTTTCGAAGCGATTCCGTTTGTTAATAAAGTTATCCCTCTTAAAGAAGAGTTTAACGAAACCCCTGCGTTCACAGTTATTAGAAACGAGTAGTTCGGATATCACATGGCAAAATTTAACCCTTCGCGCCTTAAACTTGCAAGGACAAGAAGAGGATTAACAATGACAGCCTTAGCAAAAAAAGCAGGGCTTTCTTTGAGAATGATCGTTGATTATGAGAAAGATTATTGCCTATATGAGCCATCTGAGCAAACTATAGCTTCATTTGTAGATGTTTTAAAATATCCTGCCGATTTTTTCTTCGGTGAAGATATTGAATCAATTGATCCTTCTACAGTATCTTTTCGTTCTCTGAAGAAAATGACATCTGCACAGGAAGGTGCAGCAATTGGTGCAGGTCAACTCGGATTGATTGTTAGTGACTATTTTGAACAGTATTTTAAATTACCAGAACTCAACCTAATTGATTTAAGAGGCGAAACACCTGAATCAGCTGCACGAGCACTTCGTGATTACTGGAAACTTGGCAGTAAAAGCATTTTTAACATGGTTCATTTGTTAGAAATGAATGGGATTAAAGTATTTTCATTATCAGAAAATACAGCGGAAGTTGATGCTTATTCGTTTTGGAAAGCAGGAAAGGCATATGTATTTCTGAACAACCAAAAAACTGCTGAACGAAGTAGATTTGATGCAGCTCATGAACTGGGGCATTTGGTTCTGCATAAACATGGAACACCTCAAGGCAAGGATATTGAAATTGAGGCTAATGAATTTGCTTCAGCGTTTTTAATGCCAAAAGAGAATATTCTAGCTGCAAAAATGCGCAATCCATCTTTAGATGCCGTGCTTCAACTTCGTCATAACTGGAAAGTATCTACCTTTGCTCTTATTTACCGTATGAGGCAAGCGGGAGCATTAACTACTTGGCAATATAATAATCTTGTAAGAGAAGCTTCTGCACGTGGGTTTAGATTGAGAGAGGATCAAGTAATGGAGCGAGAAAGATCTATGATCATTGACTCATTACTCGACGCCCTAGCTGATGATGGTATAACCTTACCGGTGATTTCTCGCCAGCTAAATATCCCTGTAGGGGAGCTTTCTAATCTGTTGTTCAGATTTGGTTTGATTCAAAGTATCTGAATGTTCAAATGAAGTGAGGCTAACAGATTAGCATTTCAAGATGTTAGCATTGTCCACTTATGGCACAGATCAGTCTGTCTGTAATTGTTTGTTGTATCAGTTTCAACTTTTTACATACAAAAAAACCATACCTAGATAAGTCAATGGTATGGTTTCCTGTATTAAGTCTGATTACATCCTTCTTCTAAACACAACATTATCAGAGAATATCGCCTTACCAGCTATAAACCCAACAGCAGCAATGATTGGTAGGCTGATAGTAGCTCCCGCCATACCTGTAGACATTCCGATCAGTATAGACAGGCCGAAGGCCAATAATATAACCACGAAAGCATACCAGCCGGGGAAGGTTCCATACAGAACCGTCGCCATGCAGCCGGTGCAGACATGGACACCCCTTTGGCTTTCTTTCAGGCAAAATGGACACTTGATGGTATTGTTTTCCATGATAGCCCCTTAGATCGCTTTCCAGCCATTGCTGGTTTTAACAAGATTAATCATGCCGTCTTCAGGTTCATTCATACCCTTGACGCTGGAGAACGCTTTTTTGTCCACCCATGCAGGAACATCCGCCAACTTCCATGTATAAGACACGCGAACAATTTTCTGATTACCGTTTCCCGGTTCAGTCCATTCCTTTATCTCAGCAACCGCACGATGACCAATACAGGCACCATTTTTACGATCCCAAAACTCAACCGCTTGGCCTTTGTCTGTTACTTCCAGAACATCGACACTGCTAAACCCATTTGCCTGTTGTGAAACAGTGAGCAGCCCTTGTTCAGCAAGTCCTTTCAGGATTTCATCACTGGCACTGTATCCGGCAGAACGGTAGCCACGGTTAACCTTAATCGGAAAACCTTTGTTGAATACAATATCGTTGTCCTGCAGGGAGTAGCACAGCTTTGATTGTGATATTTTTGCGTTGATCGCTTTCTCAAAGTCGCCTTTTTCACCGCATCCCGATACAAGAGCAGCAAGACCCGCCACGAGTAAAAATTTACGCATAGTGTTATCCCAGAGTTAATGGTTGATTGTGCCGTTTCTCAGAACAACGAGACGAACTGGCATATCGGCATTGTTGACGGTAGCGAATCCACGGACTTCGAAATTGTTTACCGTTCCGGTGACGCTGATTTTCTGGCCTTTCTTATAGGTAAGAACTGCATCATCAATACCAGAGTAGTAATCCAGCCATACCATGCCACCGCAGTAGCTTGTATCGGCTGTTTTAAAGAGCAGGTAATAGTTAGGGGCTGTTTTGGGCATTCCCGTCATCATATCGCTGGCACTTCTGCCCTTCGTAACTTCCAGAACAGTGGCATTGGTGATAGAGATCCTTTTGCCAGTCCACTGTTTCTCTGCTGCCATTGCGTTTTCTTCATAGTCTTTGCAGACAGCACCAAGGCCAGATACAGACGATACCGGGCCAAGGCTTTGAGTGGTGGCAGTTCCCCCCAGCGCTTTACCTACTGAAGACAACGAAGAACTGATTGCTCCATTAACTGTATTCACGCCATCGTTGAGCTGCTGGCATCCTGTTAGTGCGGCAGCAGACAGTACCAGTGGCATCACTATCCGTAATTTCATATCTATCCCCAATGTGTGGAAACTTTATGTCAAAGACAGCCCTACCCATAGGTTGGTCTCTCTGGGCTGAAAAAAAGCATTAATCAATTGATAGGATTCAATTTATTTTTCTGTTCGTCATATCGTTTGTATCGATCGAATTCAAATCATTTGATAGTTTTAGGCTATCATATATACACAATCGATCGTTATAAACAATTATAACAACGATCAATTGACACCCATTCAATAGCTACAGCCTATCAAAAGCATTTTATTGATCTTTTATATCGATCGATAAGTGGTGTAATGTGCACGAAGAGCCATGTCAGTAGCTGTTTGCACATGGATGGAGATAGAAAGGTATAGGTCGGAACAGGTAATACCCTGTCGGCCATTACGCAGACAGAGATTGTTAGATCTCAGGTAACGTAGCTATCTTCAGATATGGTGTTGCAAAAACCTGTATGCAATGCATGTTTTAATATGCTGTTTCATATGGAATGGTTGCTACCATTCAGATTTTTCAATCATCTTCCAAAGCACTCACACCGCTTGCCGGGAAATTGGTTTTCATATTATTCGATATCTTCGGAACTAAGGACTCTATTGTTTCTTCGCTAACTTGGCTCAGTTCAGAAATCAATCTTCTGTATGTATTAATCATTCGTTCCTGATCACACTCATTTGCTGATTCTGATAAGAAGAAATAGTCATAATCTTTGACATGGATATTATCACCATTTTGCAAAGTTAGTTTTATTCCTTGTTCATTCTCTTCAACATCTTTAACAATACAAGTCATAAATGGTATTTTTTATTTGTATGAAAGAGCGTAATAATCTTAATGTTGTTCATTCTTTATTTTCCTTCTTTTTTATTATTAATACCATATCGAATCGGTAAAAATCAAATTTAACTCATTTAATAAACGTTTTACCTGTTTTTTCTTATTCTTTTGAAAAGATATTTCTCTTATGAGCTAAAGCTCATGTGCTGACGCACGGCTACGCCCTAACACTGTAAAATATATTTAACGATTTAACAATGGTCCTTGCTATGTTTTAGGGTAAAGCCAAAAGGATCAACATCTATTCTTTTATTCATGATTAAATATTTTCGATCCTATATTTCATAACAGCATTAGCACTAAAAGATATAGTATTTGCTCTTAAACGCATAGGAAAACTATATTCATAGAAGCAGCACTTAGTGATTGCTCAAGACAATCACACTGCTGAAACAGGGTTCACCCCTGTTAACGATGGATTTATCCATAAAGAATTGCGGCAGTAGCCGCTAATGTAAGATTAGTACAATTAATTTTACCACTTCATGTACGATTTCATTTTTAAGACATTTTATATACTAGCTTTACCTTAAACTTAATTAAGACATCATATTGAAAACAGATCTTTTATTATGAGCCTCCTCTCATGGCTTCGCCCTTTTTCTATATTAATGATAAATCCATCGAGGCTATAGCATTTGCTCTTAAACACATAGTAAAACTATATCCTCAATAGCAGCACTGAGTGATTGTCAGAAACAATCACATTGCTGAAACAGGGTTCATCCCTGTTAATGATAGATTTATCCATAAAGAATTGCGGCAGTAGCCGCTAATACAGTTAAAAGTAAATTCCATTCTTTACAACAAAACTATGATTATCAATTTAGCAACAGAAAGCAGCGCTTCGTGATTGTAAAAAACAATCACTTCGCTGAAAATACACCCCAAGAAAACCATATGTTTTTACGTAAAACGCTCTGCACATAAGATAAAAGGAAAACTGGACTCTCTTAACTTCTTACTAATTATTTAATTATAAGCACTCTCCCAGCCCAATAAAATCGGGGCTTCACACCTTTTTTTCCTATGTTTAAACATAGCAGACACCTATGTTTAAACATAGAACCCTCCTATGTTTAAACATAGCGGAATCTATGTTTAAACATAGTTTTTTTAACATATAGCAACATCATAATAATAAAAGTTCTATTTTATTTATAGTTTAACTATTGACTTTCATTTTTCTGCATAGTATTAAATAGGCATAATAAGAACTATAAGAGAGAATAATATGAATACTAATGACACTGAACTACTTCGCTTATTTGAAACATTAACCACAGAGCAAAAGATTGATATCGCAAGACACTTGCTACAAAACAAAGATATAAAATCAACCACCGTTATTGCAACAGAAGAAGATAAAGCGATCTCATTTGCACAGCCTTATGTTTTTGCTTTTACTTCAAACTTTCGTGTTTTTTCTGATCTGGATATATCTAAGAATGAATTCCGCGTGTTGACTTATATCTTAGAATATATGGAGTTTGGAAACCTAATCAACCTCTCACAGTCATCACTCTGTAAAGCGTTGAATATCGCATCCGGTAATATGTCAAACATATTCAAAAAGCTAAAACAAAAAGGTATTCTCGTTGAACATCATGGACACCTGTATATCAACTCTAATATTTTTGCCAAGGGTATGAGTCATCAACTTGATGAAAAACGTAAAGAGCATTTGAGTAATGCAAGAAATGTTCAGGCTGAGATTGAACAATACCCTGATGGTTATCAAAATCTTTCTCAACAGGAAAGACGAGGATTAGCCCTCGAAACAGTAAATCAAAATGTTTATACAGATGCTTTTATTTTTAGCAAGAAGAAAAAGAACAATGCAGTTCCTAATGCTAAAAACAGTATCAAGATAGATAAACCCCGCAAGGTATATAAACGAACAAAAGAAAATGAAGCAAATAGACAAGATTTAGTTAATATCACTAACCACTTAAAAGCTGTTTCCTAAATAATAACAAGGAATGAAAATGAAAAAGCTACCCGGTTCACTTGAAATAAAACTTCATGAAAAACTATCAAAAAACGACATTCTGAATGTCTTAGCAGAACATATGACGATGCTTGAGGAAACATTTGGCATTGAAGAGTTCAAACTCTATTCTTTTCTTGAATGTTATATTGATAGTAAAAAACAGTCCTTTTATCATGAAGAACATAATACTGTTGTAAATTCATTTGACTTACAAGGTAATGAGAAACTTGAGAACACAGCAAAAATAATTTCAAAAGATGGTAATAAAAGAATCGTCTCTTTTGATAAAAATATCGATGTAGATAGAATACGTTTAACAGTTGGAAGTATTCAGAAACATAATCCGTATCGATATTGGTCTAACAATATTCAAGTCATTCCATCATCAGTAGTCAGCAACATCATTCAAGATAAAGAAAGCCAACTACAATTAGAAAGAGATAAACTTTACTTCCTCAACCAACTGAGACGTAAACAAGAAGAGGAACAAAGGCGTAAAGAGCGTGAGGAATTTGAGCGTCCATTGAAATCACTCATTACAAAAAAGATCATGGAAAGCGGCCTAACTGATTTAGAGTTCAAAAGAACAATATGTTCAAGCTTTGACTATATAAAGAGCCGTTCTGTAATAGCAAAATACCTAGCCAATAAACCTGATTTGTTAGAAAAATATCATGACTCCAGAATAATACGAATGTCCATTAAAAATGATGAAGGTAAAGTCGGCAAGGTTGAACTTTATGATCTTTCTGGAACACTAATTTTTGAAAGCTATAAAAACAATTAAGAGAGTTATGATATGCAATGTTCTTGTGATAAAAATGGTGCTGATTTAAAAGGTATAAAAGGTAATAATCATCCATTTTCTATTGAGGAAAGAAAATGGGCTGCCGAGGCAGTAGCTGATTGTTATAAAAGAATTGAAAATGTAAATGCAAAACGGCTGAATTCAGAATGTTAATTTAATGAATTCGGTAATTATCGCAAATAATATATCTGATATACACGTCGAAATAATTCTAGTGGAGGAAATAACATGCAATGTTCATGTGGTAGAGAAATGACAGAGAGGTTTTCTGTTTCTAAGAAATGCAACTTGAGATGGGAATACTCTTTTTGTAAGTCTTGTGGAAGAATCGATGCAGATTATCTTTATAGCTACGATAAAACACAGTTTATTGAACGAGGTTATTCAGCAAGGCTAAATTATAGAGATATGACAAGGAAAATAGATAATTAAATTAAAACCGCGCCCCTGACCATGAAAGAAAGGATAAGACTACTCCACGTCAGGATAATATTTTCAAACGTTTCACAACTCTTGTCATAGATTTCTTCAAAGAAAAATTTGTATGGGCTAGATCAAGCAGAGTTAAGCATGATCCTGTCAGTACAGAACATGATAAACGTATTACTGAAAACTTTGTCTTTGATGAAGTATTAGGTCATCATGTTTCTCGTGCTGAATATGAGAAACAAGCTAAGTTTAACAGTGATACTTACAAACCAACACCTGATGAGATTCGACGTTTCCCAAGCCGTCCTAAGCACGAACGAGTCAATGCAGATAATAACATGGATTTTATACCGACTGTTTCAACAATAAATGATAAAAATCATACTCCTCGTTTAAGGCCACCTACACGCCGTGGCCTAGATAAACTATAGAATAACTTATATTGCTGTTATGCAATTAGTAACACAATTTTGTTTATTCATATTAATAAGATCGCATCTGCATAATCATTTAATAGCCTCTATATATTCTATGAAATCATTTTCCCATCCTTTTATTCTGATTGTTTTAGGGTGAGGCGCTCTAATCGTATGTTCTGGGAGGTCTGGATGGTATAATCTTACGAAATGTTTTTCTGGCAATCCATTTATGTTTTCAAACATTAAATCTTCATATAAAGACGTTAGTCGATAATCATATTTATGATTTGTGAAGAAAACACATATATCAGGAGTAAGAATATTAATTTCCTCCTTTAATATATAATCAAACGATGATATATCTCTAGCTAGCTCGGTATAATCTGGTGATCCGCAATCAACATCAAACCGATTCAGATTTGACCATGCAATTGCATATGGTTCAATACCAAGCGCTCGCTCTACTTTCCTTATGATATTCCAGAATGGACTGCTATAATATGATACGCCAAAATCGAACTCCTCATATGTTTCAAGCTGTTCATTAATATCGGGAGAGTTGCACCATCCATAGGTTTCCTGTCCTATAACCATCAATTTATTATGCTGATGAAAATAATTTTTTAGCTTTAAAAGGAGGGGGCCATGTAAGTTATTATCTGAATGTTTTTCACGGTAATTATTTAATGCGTTAATGTTGTTGACATATAGCATATTAAGTCTTTTATTCATATTCTTTCCATTTTTAACTAATATCATAATAACATAAATAGTTATTATGATATTATTCGATTTGTAGACAGTCAACCTCTTTTTATAATAGGGTTATTATTTTTTATTTCATCATGGTTACAATAATCACATTCATTTATACTGCTAAAATAATATGAGCATGTATTTTTAAAACATTCTTCCTGAAAATTCCATCTACTACTTACACACGGCTATGCCCTAATACTGAATCAATTATTTCGTTTTAGCGTATAACTTATATGGTAAATTTAAATTTTCTAGTTTCGTTATAGATTATTTCCTTATGATAATTGATAATGATCACATCTTGAAATGTAGCATGTTATTTACAACCTATGATATTTGATCTTAAACGTATAATAAAACTATATTTTCAGCAGCAGCGCTTAGTGATTATTCCTAACAATCACTAAGCTGAGATATAAATTCAAGAGAGGAAACCAATGCAATAAAAAGTAAAACTGCCTCCTAAAGCATCTATGATTAGTTGTTCTCATCTTCACTAACTGAATAATGAAGAAAAAAATGCTCTCAGGCCAGTTATAGCTAAAAAACAAGTACCGACTTCCGGGAGTTAAAGTCCCGAATCCCGGTACTTAAGTTGATAGCTATTTTTCAAATAAACATGTAACTCATTCTTATATAATCCAGCATTGAAAGCTTCAAAATACCATTGAACGTTATTTTGAAAGAACATTTAAATTTGACACTTTGAACCAATCCCTTAAAATAAAATATATACACAATCCACTAAAAATAAGAGGAGTCAACATGACAGACCATATAAAAAAAGAACCGGAAGATGAAACAATTATTGATAGTGCTAAAATTTACGATGCGCTTAGAAAAAATTATTTTGATAGATGCTTCCTTTCTTCTTACTTAGATGAAAAAATAGATGATAACTTACATCCTTTCAGTGACGAAGCATATAATAAAATGAAGTCCTTGCATGATGAAAGAGATAATCTTAATTTTAAAAACAAAATGAAAGAGATTAAAAGGAATTTATCTACATCACAAAAAAAAGAAGTCGAAAAAATAATGAAAAACAAAATAAAATAATTTTTTAAATATCCAGCCATGAAAAACACTTTCTCCGATGAGATAAAGATCATGACTACTTTCTTTATCTGAATATATAGAAGCCTACATTGACTTCTATATCCCATTAAACCTATTAAATATTTTTAACTTCCAATATTCAGAACCTTCCTCTTTCTCTCGAAGATTGGCCTCAAGATTCTTCATGATTAGCGCTTTTACTCCTTGGTTATGTGCTGCCATTACTTTGTTAAAGAGTTCTTTTTCATCTATATCTTCCCGTTTTACTTTTTCTGTTCCATTCACTTTTTTGTAGTAATCGAAATCATCGAATAGATTGTTTATTTGTATTTTAAGTGCCTGTCCCACACACTTTTCATTTTCAATGATCATTACCGCTTCATTATGAAATCCATATGCTATTTCGTATATGAAATCGCAATATAATGATAAGACCGTGCAAATAGCAAAAGACATTGATTCATTTTTTTCGTATAATACCACATCATTCATATCATATTCCTCTTGTAATCGATGTACAGCCCCATTACGGGGCCACATAATCTAAATCAGTGAGTAGATAACAACTCTGCCCATGATTTCTTAATCTATTTTTATTTTGATATTATTTACAATACTCCCATGAATGCCGGACCAGACGTTCCGCTACCTCTTCAAAGTTTACTTCTTCAAGCTTTCCTTCCAGACATTCACATTGGATAATGATGTAAAAATTTTTACTGATATGCTCAATAACATTGCCGATGAAAACACACATAAAATCCGCATCATATACCAAGTATGAGACATTATCAGAGGCCATATCCTGCATAACCTTCCAACTAGCCTCAAACGAACGCTCTGCAATATTATAAAACGTTTCTGTAGATACACTTTTAATTTCAAAAATTTTACTCATGGTTACGCCTCACTATTAAATGATATTTGTTTTCTTTTTTATTTTTTCGCCCCATGAATGAGGCTAAAAGTGATTTATTAAATAACCTTTTTATCTTCGTTTGTGATTAACACGTAATGTTATCAACACCACCTCCTTATCAACCATTTTTACTGAATGCCCTTGTTCAAAGTACTCCCATCTGACTACCTTTTTAAAAGATGCGCTTGCATTTTTGATACAATCCTTATAAATACTATCCATGAATGCATCATCCTCCATTAACATCTCTGCTTCATCGGGTCGGACTTCCTTAAGCGTATTCATTTTCATTTCATAAAACAAACCTGCCATATGCATAAATACTTTTTGAGATTCTTTTATCAGTTTTTCACTCATTTCATTACCTCTTATTTTATATTACAGTCTGTTTATTTGCGCTGATTTCTATTCTTTTGTAATAAAGAACATAATCATCACCATTAAAGCATTTAATCAAAAACTCATGATAACTACTTAGTATAGTTTTAACCTCTGGAACTGATATGTATTTAATCTTTATCTCTTCAGCACTTTCAAACCATTCCTGTAGCGTGAGATTAATAATATCCATTATGAATATCTCCCTGTAAAATCCATCCTTCATTTTTTTCAGAAATTCATCATCACTTAGATTAAAGTATAAGTAATGTATTAACTCGTTATAGGTATTTACAACATCAGTAGCAAAGTTTGCTGTCTCAGCATTACTTGCGGATATTTTAACGGGTATTTCATTCCAGCCTAAACATTTTTCGTTCATATTTTCCTCTCTCATTAATAGTTAGTACGATACGCAGAGTAAATAACTCTCAGATTCCTTCTCACCTCATCCAAGAACAGATAATATTCTTTCCCTTTATTATCTTTCATTGATTCAGCAAACTCTTGTTTTGTTCGTTCGATCACTTTTCCAATCACTTCTTCAATATAAAGTCGGTCTTTAAAATGACGCTCATAATCATTTCCCATACAATCAATCATGACCTGAAGATGTTTTCTAAAGTTATTTATTGCCATTTCCATAAATACTTCTGTCTCATCATTCGTAACAGTCACCACACAAGGCAGTACGTTTTTACTTTTCATCTTAACCTCTCATTATTTAATAAACTTTTTTAGATATGATTGCGAGAATCAGAAATGATTTTGTAAATCCATTCATCAATCTCACTTTCAATAAATGCTATAGAGCGCAATCCGGTTTTTACTTGCTTAGGAAATTTACCCGCTCTTATTAAGGTATATATCCACGTTTTACCAAACCCTGTTCTTCTTTTTACTTCTGGCAAACGAATCAGTTTCGGATGTTTATCTGTTTTGTTTTGAACCATATTATCTCCTGTTTTTTTTACGTAATATCTTGGATATTTCGTTTTTTAGTATGTTGTTCGATGGAGATAATTCTAGGATTTTGGCTGGTTCTAAACTAGGGATGTTCACCAAGCGTGAGTTTCGCGGAAATTTTTGGAGGGATACGCTTTTTAGGGATGTTCGCAGGTTGTGAACATCCCTTGTGTTTACTTTTTGTTTTTATCCGAGGATTTATCGTTAAGTGTTATCACATCAACGATACCCCAATCCTTCAACATATTGTTTTTAATATAGAAATCATTTAAAACCTTGAAGTACTCATCGTTATCAAGATAACTTTTCGCGTAATCATAATCAGTATCTTTGATGTTCTCACTACTTCTGACCCCATTATTACCATGCAGGATGTCAGCTAAAATGGTGAAAGGTATGTTCTTACCTTCGTTGTAGAGCTGTTCCCATGAGATCAAATCCATCAAAGGGATGACTTTGTAATCAAGTATTCTTTCAAAGGTCTTATGACCAAACCTAAATTTTCGTTTCGGGGGTTTAGGCGTTTTCAGGTGCTTTTGCCATAGAGCAATCAGTACTTTCAGATGTTCTGCGAGATCATCACTGCTGGCTTCTTCCAAGTCAATTTCAATCAGCATCTTGTTAGCAGGGTTCATGCCTCCTTGTTTCAGATACTCAGAGATGTAGTCGGAACTCACTGCAACAGGGTCTGTTTGCTCTGAAGTCTCCAGCCGATACATAGCCCGCCCATAGTTGAACAATTGAACTCTGGTCATTGGTCTTACAGCATAGCTATGCGACAGTCTGTGATTGTCTGAAATCCAGTCTGATTTAAGTATCACATCACCACATCGGATTGTGGCATCATGGTATATCGCTTGCATTTGATTATCTTTGCCTGCTGTTTCCCATTGTTGTCTTGTTTTGTAAGCCAACATCCGTCTTTCAAGCTCTGCATAGATTTGTTCTAAGGTGAGGTCTTTCAGGCCATCATATCGGCGTACATCAAACCAAGATAACGCTGCCCTGATTTCTTCCATTTCCTTTTGTGTAGTCATTGTTCTACCGATTGCTTTTGTGTTTCCTAAACGTTAGCCCATTCAACATGATAGAGAAAGTGGAAAAGAGGAGCGGGTTTTCAAAATGGTGTGAGCACAGTAAGTGACCTTGGAGGTCAGTGCTTTCACCTTGACTAAACATGATTTATTTAATAAAAAATAACCAATTGTTTTTCATCATTTATTTTAACAAAAATAACGACAACATCATGTTGATAATGAAAGCAAATTTAGATACGTATAGTCAGATGATTATGACAACAACAAATTGTTTTTAATTGACATTTTTACCACAAGAAAACAATAATGATGGTAAATATGTTGGTAAAAATATGGCTATATTTAACAAAGGCAGTAATAACAGGAGATGTAGATGAAGTTCGAGTCCAGTCAGAGGAGCCAAATTCAAAAAAGCCTGCTTTCTAGCAGGCTTTTTGCTTTCTAATTACCAACGCTCTTAAAACATCTGTCTTGAACCAGAACTAATTTGCACAGGCATTCCCGATCGACGTTGCAACGCAGCATTTGCGCGATTCACATCAACTTCTTGCCCGTTGATAAACGCCCGCAAAGATGGGGTTACCGGCAATGGCACTTTTCGGTCAGACTCATATTCTGCACGATTGCGCGACAGCGGCTCATGAACTTCCAGCCAGTTCGAGCCATCTGGTTCAGTGGTGTATTTTACTGGCTGGTCGATAATTTGCACACGCGTTCCAACAGGAACATTATCAAACAGATATTTGATATCGTCATTGCGCAGACGAATACAGCCCTGACTTACCCGAAGTCCAATACCAAAATTGGCATTGGTACCGTGGATGGCATACAACCTGCCAATATAAATCGCGTACAGCCCCATGGGATTATCGGGCCCCGCAGGAACAAATGCGGGCAAACTCTCCCCTCGTTTCGCATATTCGCGCCGAGTGTTCGGCGTTGGCGTCCAGGTTGGAGCTTCTTGTTTACGTTCAACGGTAGTCACCCAGTTACGCGGGGTTTCTCGCCCAGCCTGGCCGATACCAATAGGAAAGACTTCCACAGTATTACTGTCTGGCGGGTAGTAATAAAGACGCATCTCAGCGACGTTAACCACAATCCCTTTACGAACAGTGGCGGGCAAAATCAGTTGCTGCGGAATGGTGAGTTGCGAGCCAGACTTCGGCAAGAAAACATCAGCGCCCGGATTCGCTTCCAGCATGTTACTTAACCCTTGCCCGTATTGTGCGGCAAAAGTCTCCAGCGGCTGGGTATTGTGATCAGGAACAGTTACAGTAAGCGACTGCCCCACCAAACGGCTACCCTCTGGAGGTAATGGATAAGTTACCGCCAGGCTAGTATGGCTGGCAAAAAGCAGAGCAAATGAGCAAAGAATATTTACACGACGCATCATGTCCCTTTCCTATGTCGCGAAAGCTATCCGTTAAGTATAGCTTTTATCAGACTTTTCGTTTTTAACTGTTCAAATCAGAAGTCGTATTCCCCGGTAGAACAATATTACTGGCAGCAAGTTCGCCCATGTTGTTATATATCGCACAGGCAGCTTCGATGATGGGCATCGCCAGAGCTGCGCCACTCCCCTCACCTAAACGCATCTCCATATTGAGATAAGGCTCCAGCCCCAAATGCGACAGCGCTATACGCGCCCCTTTTTCTGCCGACAGGTGAGAAGGAATGAGATACGGTTTGATTGCAGGAGACATCTGGCAGGCTGCGAGCGCAGCAGCATAAGAAAGAAATCCATCCAGCAACACGGGTAAACCGCAGGAAGCAGCGCCTAACATCACGCCAGCCATTCCGACCAAATCAAATCCCCCCACTTTTGCCAGAACATCAACGCCATCCTGCGGATTTGGTTGATTCAACGTAATCGCCCGGCGCACAACATCAATTTTATTAGCCAGTTTATCTGTCGGCAGGTTTGCGCCAATCCCAACCACTTCTTCAGGATCCCGGCCAGTGATTGTGCTGACTATTGCCGCTGCCGGTGTCGTGTTTGCCATCCCCAGTTCACCTACACCAAACAGCGTGACACCGTTTTTTGCCAGCTCCCGCGTATAACATATGACGTCCAAAAGCAACTTTTCAGCCTGACGGCGACTCATTGCCGGAGCTGAAGCAATATTGCCGCTACCTCGTGCGACACGCATGTTGATAAGCCCGGGGATAGGCTCAGCACTATCAATACCAACATCAACTACGTGGACGTTAGCGCCCGCTTGTGCTGCCAGCACACACACGCCGGTTGTTCCGCGGGTCATATTTTCAGCCTGAATGGCTGTCACTTCTTTTGGGGAAATAGCGACCCCTTCCTCCCAGACGCCGTGATCGGCACACATAACCAGTACCGCTTTTTTGCCCACATGCGGTATGCCATTCAACCCCGGCATTCCCGCCAGTTGTATGGCAAGCGCCTCCAGCCTTCCCAGGCTACCAACAGGTTTGAGTAACCCGTCAATATGCCGTTGTGCACGCGACATAGCGGCAGGATCGATAGCAGGGATCGTATTCAGTAAATCGGCAAGTGTTTGCATGTCACGTCTCTTTATAGCAGTGCCAGCAGGAAGACCAGTTCACCAAGCTCTATAGCAGCTCCCAGCGTATCGCCGGTTTGCCCGCCCAGCGTACGTTTGAGAAGCTGACCGAGGATGAAAATCGCCACCATCGTCACCACCATAGCAGCCACACCATGCATACCCGGCAATAATACGGCAGCAAAAATAGCGGCTAAGCCGAGTGTGACGCAGGTTTGTCGCCCATCAATTTTGCCAATGAACACATTGCCAAGCCCTTCTTCCCGGGCATAACGATGACGATACATCAATAATGCGGCAGTCCCGCGGCTGACCGCACATGCTGCCGCCAGCGATGCAAGGATCGGTTCGCCACGCAGAGCCAACTCGCTTAATACCAGAATCTTTGCCAGTACAACAAAAATCAATGCCAGACCGCCATGGGTGCCTAAACGGCTATCACGCATGATTTCCAACATGCGATCGCGGCTACGTGCAGAAAATACGCCATCACAGGTATCGGCGAGGCCGTCCAGATGGAATCCCCCGGTCATCAGCGCCAGCACAAGTACGCTAAACAGTGCCGCCAGTGGTACGCCACACCATGCCTGCAGCACCATGAAGACCAGCCCGCTAATCGCGCCAAGCAATAATCCAATTAAAGGAAAAGTAATAATACCGCGAGAATAATGCTCGAAATCCAGTCCCTGGGACCAGCGACGCGGTACAGGCAGACGCGTAATAAATGAGAGCATCGCCCAAAATAATTTACTCATTTGATTTTTACTCCAATACCCGAAACCACCAGCCATACTTCATTTGCCGCAGCGGCCAACTGCTGATTTACCCGCCCGGCAATATCACGAAAATGTCGTGCCAGACGACTCTCCGGCACAATCCCCATTCCCACTTCGTTAGTCACTAATACAACCTTTGCGGGGCAACGTTGGCAGGCAGCAATCAACGACTGAATCTCAGCATTAATCGCCTGTTCCATCGCCTGATAATCCCATTCATCAGGGTCTTTATCGCCGCCATAATCAAACAACAGATTAGTCACCATTGTGGTAACGCATTCAAGCAACACAACCTCATTCGGGTTAATGTCTGCATGAATTAATTCATCAAGATGTTGCCAGCGCTCCACTGTGCGCCAGTGCTCCGGGCGGCCTTGCCGATGATGTTCTATCCGTGCAGCCATCTCATCATCAAGGATTTGCGAGGTAGCGATATACAGAACCTGTGAAGAGTCCCCAATAAGCGCCTCTGCGTGGCGACTCTTCCCGCTCCGTGCGCCCCCCGTCACCAAAATCATCATACCGACTCCTGATTCAAATGTATGATGGTATTCATTGAACAGAACAATGGATCCCCCACCGTTGCTGACCGCAAAACATTTACGCGATTAATACTGCGCGTAATATAATTAAAAATCCAGCATTCTCAATCCATTACGAAATAAGATGGCATTACGGAATAGCCAGACTTTCTCGTGTTAACGTCCGACAAAATGCGTCATTGACAGCGGTTTCTGTGGATTGACACATTTCATTCAGATAATGAATTAATGCTACTGCCGGAACAACCAGCAAACGGGCATTGTGTTCTGAAATCCAGGCTATTGATTCAACGTCAGCGACAGATCTGCGCTGTAAAAGAACTTGTAAAACAACGTAATAGAATTATCCGGAATGGTAGCGACTATGCACTAGAACACCACAATTTCGCTCTCTCGGTAAGGCACTGTCACAGCATTCAACAGAATGTGACTTGCCAGATTTATTAGCGCCACCAGATGTTTAACCGGGTAACCACGACCCAGTCGGGGATATATTCCATCTTCTCGCTGACATCATCAAGAATAAAAAGGTTTATCACACTCAGAGCAACGTTCTTCAGCAGGCGGGATAATTCTTCAACATTTAGAAGATGTGTTATTAAAGGCATACAAACTGGACGTATTGTATTTTCTTTTGGTGGTTGACCTAAGGTAGCAGTTTATCCTGATGCGCTGAGATTTCTGTAATATCTACGTCAACATTCTCCTCGAATAGAAAATGCAGCCCCGGCAAGTGATTCACATTTTTTAACATAACGTTGTTAGCGTGCCATTTTCAGAAGCTCTCCAAGAAAGCGAATTCTTTTCTCAAATTCTGCATTCTCAGACACAGCTTTCTACTCCATGGCAATGGCCCAAATACGAAGTTGCTCAGGATCATTAGTGGTGCTGAGAAGTTAAATAACCATGCAGAGTACCACTCGTCATCACGTATTTATATATCATGAAGCTATTGTTGTGTTTTGTACATCAGTAGATATATTCTGATATACTCCTTTTGCTAGACATAACCTTTCACCTGCTTGCAAAGCTTCTGTGTTCTGACATTGCCAAATTGTTGCAATTCTGTATCCAGCCTTCTTTCAGTCATAGCTTCGGGCCGCGATAAGACTCACTGATCTGACCCTGATTCCTCTTGCAGACTTTATAGACCAATTAAAATGCAGTTTCTGCAGGTCAACGTCTGACCATCATTGTCATCACTCTGGCCATTAGAGTAACCTTCTGCATTCATCCTTTTGTAAAAAGTTTATATCAGTATCAGCAATTAACCGGACCTGATACTGATATGAGTCTTACCGCATATACGGTTAATTTCAGCAATTAATTACATTATCCACGCCAAAGTATTTGTCATCACAATGATGGTACCTTCTTTCAGACACCATTTTTTCAACTCCGTTTTCCACGGACCGCACTCTTATGTCAAGAGTGCGGTCCGTGGATACAACCAGAGACCGACTGACACGAGTCAGAGGAAACGACGGATATGTTCAGTCGTAAAATATCTATCAAAAAACATGATTAAGGTCAAAAATGTTTGATATTTACAATTTATGAAGATGACAATAATTATAGACACATGAGAACATAAATGAAAATAATTATCATTACAGCAATCTGAATCGCCACGGGTTTAACTGATCTTGACCCTCCATCTCCGAACAGCTTTTGTATCTTAAGTTAACGATGTCCGCTGCCGCCGGTATTCCCTCGGGGAGTGATATCCCAGCGCGCTGTGCGGGTGGTTTTCATTGTAATGCGTGAACGCTACTGCAAGGTTTCGCAGTGCTGTTCTCACATCCGGTTTTGGCATGAACGCGATATAGTCTTCTTTCATCGTTTTCACGAACCGTTCGGCCATGCCATTACTCTGCGGGCTGCTCACCGCTGTTGTGCAGGGCTCCAGATTCAGCTCTCTCGCGAACCTCCGCGTTTCATACGCGGTATACGCTGAACCGTTGTCCGTCAGCCACTGCACCGCTGTATCGGGCAACCTGTCGCCGAAGCGCTTTTCCACCGACCTCAGCATCACATCCTGCACGGTTGAACTGTCATAGCCTCCCGTGCTTGCTGCCCAGTCTATGGCCTCACGGTCGCAGCAGTCCAGCGCGAACGTTACCCGCAGTTTTTCGCCGTTGTCGCAGCCGAACTCGAAGCCATCTGAACACCAGCGCATATCGCTTTCTGCCACCGCTATCTTGCCCTTATGTTCACGCTTCGGTCGCTCTGGTTTGTCATGCAACAACAACAGGTTATGCTCGCTCATTATCCTGTAAAGCCGTTTGGCGTTCACAGGTGGCTGTCCCTCTGTGCGACGTTGCTTGCGCAGGATGCCCCACACGCGTCGATAACCATAACTCGGCATATCGCTGATGATGTCGAGGATAGCCGACAGTATTTCTTCGTCTGCTTCGTCATTACGCCGGTTACAGCGCTTGTCCTGCCAGTCGGCAGAACGGTTAATCCGCAGTGACAGCTGCGCACGCGACACGCCCATGGTGCGGCTGACCAGGGCTATTCCCCGTCCTTTGGCAACAAGGGCGCGTGCGCTATCCATTTTCGCGACTGGCCGTACTCCACGGCTTCTTTCAGGATCTCAACTTCCATCGTCATCTTGCCCAGAAGGCGCTGAAGTTCCCGGACCTGCTTCAGAGCAGCAGTAAGCTCAGAAGCAGGAACGACTTCCTCTCCGGCCGCAACGGCGGTGAGGCTGCCTTCCTTGTATCTTGAAGACTGATTAAAATTAATACGATTAGATTTGGCAAAACG
>OKWZ01000085.1_pt1 | contig 83991 bp, 54 predicted proteins | sample 1607111 | NCBI WGS metagenome assembly OKWZ01 (sample SAMN07501042, study PRJEB24779) | human gut metagenome | reverse complement strand
CCAAACCAAGTTATAACAGAGTACTTTATGAATCAAAAGGCATAAGTATTTGTCACAAATGTTTGATTACTCTAGAATATGCTTTTAAGTAGCAAATTATAGGGCTTTCACGATATAAGCAATCTATAGTATAATAAAGAGATAATCTAGCACCGCAGATGTGTTGTGTATTAGCATATTGCGGTTTATGTCGTTAGGAGGAGTTTGTTTAATGGCTGAAGAAAATTATGGCGCTCAGAATATACAAGTTCTTGAGGGTCTAGACGCGGTCCGTAAACGCCCAGGGATGTACATTGGTAGTACGTCCATTCGCGGTTTGCATCACCTCGTTTATGAAGTAGTAGACAATTCAGTGGACGAAGCGCTCGCAGGGTATGCGACGCATATCGAAGTATCCATTAATGAAGATAATAGTATTACCGTTGTCGATGATGGTCGTGGTATTCCAACAGGAATGCATGAGTCCGGCATGTCTGCGGTAGAGTTGGTTTTAACAAAATTGCATGCTGGCGGTAAATTCGGCGGTGGCGGCTATAAGGTGTCCGGCGGCCTTCACGGCGTAGGTATTTCCGTAGTCAATGCGTTGAGTGAATGGACTAAGGTTCAAGTATCTCAAAATGGCATTATTCAAGAAATCGATTTTTCCCGTGGTCATAAAACATCTGAATTGCACGAAATCGGCAAGGCGGAAGGTACTGGTACGACTGTTATTTTCAAACCTGATTCTGAAATTTTTGAAACGACGGTGTTCAATTTCGATACATTGAAAATTCGTTTACAAGAGTTGGCATTCCTTAACAAGGGCCTTCGCATCACATTGAGTGATTTGCGCCAAGAGGAACCTCGCATTGAAAGCTTCCATTACGAAGGTGGTTTAAGTTCTTTCATTACATTCTTGAACGAAAACAAGGAAGTTGTTAACCCAACTGTTATAGACATCGAAAATACAAAGGATGACGTTGTGGTAGACGTGGCGTTGCAATACAATGATAGTTACAGCGAAAACTTGTTGTCCTTCGTAAACAACATCAACACTGTTGACGGCGGTACCCATTTATCCGGTTTCCGTGCTGCCTTGACGCGTACCCTCAATGATTATGGCCGTAAATCCGGTTTGATCAAGGAAAATGAAAGCAATCTTTCCGGCGAGGATGTACGTGAAGGTTTGACAGCGGTTGTGTCTGTGAAAGTATTAGAACCTCAGTTCGAAGGTCAAACTAAAACGAAACTTGGCAATAGCGAAGTTAAAGGTATTACCGATGTTATCGTATCTGAAGGTCTTAAAACATTCTTTGAAGAACATCCACAAGATGCGAAGAAAATCATCGAAAAAGCAACGATGGCAAGTCGTGCTCGCGAGGCTGCTCGTAAGGCCCGCGACTTAACACGCCGTAAAAATGCGTTGGAAGTATCTAGCCTTCCTGGTAAATTGGCAGATTGCTCCGAAAAAGATACATCTATGACAGAAATTTATCTAGTCGAAGGTGATTCTGCGGGCGGTTCTGCAAAACAAGGTCGCGATCGTCGTTACCAAGCGATTTTACCATTGCGTGGTAAAATTCTTAATGTAGAAAAGGCGCGTCTTGATAAGATTTTAGCGAATAACGAAATTCGTTCCATGATTACCGCATTTGGTACAGGCATTGGCGACGAATTCGATATTACAAAATCCCGTTATAACAAGATTATTATCATGACAGATGCGGACGTTGACGGCGCTCACATCCGTACATTGCTTCTCACATTCTTCTACCGCTATATGAAACCATTAGTAGAAGAAGGCCATATCTACATCGCACAACCGCCTTTATACCAAATCAAAAAAGGCAAATCTCATTGGTATGTGTACTCTGATGCAGAACTTACAGCTAAGCTTGATGAAGTAGGCCGTGATGGTATTACAATTCAACGTTACAAAGGTTTAGGTGAAATGAATCCTGAACAATTATGGGAAACAACAATGAACCCTGAAAATCGTACGATTTTACAAGTTAGCTTAGAGGATTCTATCGAAGCTGATAAAATCTTTACGGTGCTCATGGGCGACAAGGTTGAACCTCGACGTAAATTTATTGAAGATAACGCAAAATATGTGCGCAATCTAGATTTGTAAGAGGTGACCCATGACAGATAATCAGAATACTAACGTAGAGTATACTTCTAATACTCAAAAACATTTAAAACGATCCCTCAAAGCGCGTCATATGAATATGATCGCCTTGGGTGGTGCCATCGGTACAGGCTTATTCGTAGCCGGTGGTGAAGTAGTAAGTACGGCTGGTCCTGGTGGTGCTCTTGTGGCCTATGGCCTCATCGGTATCATGGTATATTTCCTCATGACATCCCTTGGGGAAATGGCGACGTACTTGCCGATTCCAGGTTCTTTCGGAACCTACGCAAAACGCTATGTAGACCCTGCCTTTGGCTTTGCCTTAGGTTGGAACTACTGGTTTAACTGGGCTATTACATTGGCTGCCGAAGTATTGGCAGGGGCGCTCATCATGAAATATTGGTTCCCTGACATACCGGCCATCGTTTGGTCCGCATTATTCCTGTTAATTCTATTTGGGCTTAATTATTTGTCCACTCGTTCCTTTGGTGAAAGCGAGTACGTATTCTCGTCCATCAAGGTTATTACCGTTTTCGTATTCCTATTCTGTGGCTTTATGCTCATCTTTGGTATCGGCGGTACATCCCCTGGATTTGAGAATTGGACAGTAGGGGAAGCACCATTCGTAGGAGGTTGGGAATCCATCCTTGCTATCTTCATGGTGGCTGGTTTCTCCTTCCAAGGTACTGAGCTTATCGGCGTAGCCGCTGGGGAAGCAGAAGACCCTGAAAAGAACGTGCCAAAAGCGATTAACTCCATCTTCTGGCGCATCCTATTGTTCTATATTGGGGCTTTCATAGTTATCGGTTTCCTCATTCCTTACACTGATCCAAACCTATTGAATTCCAGTGTAGAAAACGTATCCATTTCTCCATTTACACTCGTATTTGACCGTTTTGGATTCGCGTTTGCAGCTAGCTTTATCAATGCTATCATCTTAACTGCCGTATTGAGTGCTGGTAACTCTGGCCTCTATTCCTCTACGCGTATGCTTTACGCACTCGCTAAGGAAGGTCAAGCACCACAAATCTTTGCAAAACTCAACAAACGCGGCGTTCCAGTTCCTGCATTGATATTGACTACAGCCATTGGCTTGTTTGCATTCCTTACAAGCTTTATCGGCGAAGGTACAGCGTATACATGGATTGTTAACATCTCCGGCCTTTGCGGTTTCATCGCTTGGGTAGGCATTGCCATTTCCCATTATCGCTTCCGCCGTGCGTTCATTGCACAAGGCAGAGACCTTAAAGAATTGCCTTATAAGGCGTGGTTGTTCCCAATTGGTCCAATCTTGGCGTTCATCCTATGCGTTATCATCATCTGTGGCCAAAACTACTCCGCTTTCACAGGCGATACCATCGACTGGTACGGCGTATCCGTTGCGTATATCGGATTGCCTATCTTCTTCGCTGTTTACCTAGGTTACAAATACATCAACAAAACTAAACTCGTTCCGTTGAAAGAAGTAAATCTAGACCGCGATTTTGACAAATAAAAATGCAATACAATTAGACCTATTCATTATGAAAGTAGTGAATAGGTCTTTTTTTGTACATGTAGTATTAGGTTATTGTTTTTATATGAAAGCTATCATTATGAGATTGTTTTTCTATAAAAGCCTTGCTATAATGAATCAATATATATTGTAGTTAATTAGAGAGGATACAATTATGATTATTACTACAACTATGCATATTGAAAACAAACCTGTACAAGAGTATAAAGGTATCGTATTTGGTGAGGTCGTAGAAGGCCGTAACTTTGTAAAAGATTTCATGTCTGGTATTCGTGACATCGTTGGTGGCCGCAGCGGAAGCTATGAAGATTCCTTAATGAGTGCACGCCAAGCAGCAATCGATGAAATGGCAAAACGAGCTAGCAAAATTGGTGCTAACGCCGTTATTGGCGTATCATTCCAATACAGCACCGTAGGGGCACAAAATGGTATGCTTATGGTGACATGTAATGGGACGGCCGTTGTAATTTAATCAATATTAATAGGATAAGTAGTGTCTCCTCACTCCATTGGCTATACGGCCTAAAGGCCTACCCAAAAGTCGTTCGAAAACACTACTTATCCTATTTTGCTTAAAATTCCACCGGCCGGGTCTGACTCCGGCCTTCGGCCTCCGCAGGGCCAAAGTCGCATAGAAGTCATGTTCAGCTTTCCTTATTAAATACGACAGGCTAAATTAGAGAAAAAGGCAGCAGATCACAAAATCTGCTGCCTTTTAGTGTGCAATAATGGGGCTCTTAAAAAATTAGAACAGGCGTGTACTAATTTAAGAAAGGTGTGTATAGTGCTTTTTAGAAATAGAACAGGCGTGTACTAATTTAAGAAAGGTATGTATAGTGCTTTTTAGAAATAGAACAGGCGTGTAGTAATTTAATAAAGGTGTGTATGGTGCTTTTTAGAAATAGAACAGGCGTGTAGTAATTTAATAAAGGTGTGTATAGTGCTTTTTAGAAATAGAACAGGCGTGTACTAATTTAAAAAAGGTATGTATGGTGCTCTTAAAAAATAGAACAGGCCTGTTCTATTTTAAAATAGGGATATGTATGTAAGGCAATATAAAACAGCAGGGCTGCCACCCTGCTGTTTTTTCTTTGTTGCGTGAATACATTGCAACTTATTTATTTCCCTTGTCAAATTTATATTAACATTATCAGAATTAGTAGTCAATCAATTATTAGATTATAATAGATATCTATTATATATTACTTATTTAACCTTATACCATGTTGCGTACATAACTGGTAGTACGATGAGTGTTAGTATGGTTGCTACGAGTAGACCGCCGCTGAATGCGATGGCGAGTGGGCTCCAGAATACGGATCCCATGAGTGGTATCATACCAAGGATGGCCGCAATGGCGGTTAGCATGATTGGTCTGAAACGCAATGTAGCGGAGTTGATGATGGCTTCGCGGGCAGATTGTCCTTCGGCGCGGTGAATTTCGATTTGGTCCAACAGGATGATGGAGTTACGAATAATCATGCCGGAGAGGGCAATGATGCCGAGTATGGCCATAAATCCAAGTGGTGTACGCGTAATATTTAAGGCCAGTACAACACCGATGAGTCCAAGCGGAGCTGTAAATAGGGCCATAAACATAAGGGCAATTCTCTTTAATTGGAACATGAGAATCGTCATGATTGCAAAGAGCATGATTGGCATTGGCATGAGCAATTTTTGTACAGCAGTGACGCTCTTTTCAGCAGAACCATCGAGATCAATAGTATAGCCAGTTGGTAAGTCTTGACGATATTCAGCAAGTTTATTGTAAATTTCTTTCGTCTTAGCATTGCCGAGCACGCCAGGTCCTACATTAGCATGAATGCTAATGGTTGGCATCATGTTGCGGTGCCAAATAATGCCTTCCTCTTGGCTCATAGAAATCGTTGCGATTTGGCTGAGCGGTACATAGGAACCATTTCCTGTTTGGATTGGTAATGATGAAAGTGCCGCCAAGTTGTGATTTTCATTGCCGCTTAATCTGAAAGTAACAGGAATAGTTTGGTTTCCTTCGTAGTATTCACCGGATTTTGTACCGGATAATAAACTTTGTAGATGAAGCGATACGGCATAACTATTAATGCCTAGCATACGCGCTTTATCTGGGTCAATGTGGATTTGAGCAACTGGCTCTGTATCCGGCCAATCGAAGGCGATATTATGTAAATCTTTATCCTCCTGCATTTTGGCTTTCACATCATTTGCAATCGTTTTAACCTCAGATGCATCAGGACCTGATACGCGGAGCATAACAGGGTATTTGGACGGCGGTCCGATTTGGACGAATTGCATATTGATGAGCGCCGATGGATATTGATCGTTTAGTTGATCTTGTAAATCCTTGAATAATGCATCTCGATCCTCTAAGGATTTGGTAACGATGATGGTTTGCATGAAATTAGCACGTGGCAATTCTGGTTCTAAGGTCAATACAAACCGCGGTGACCCTTCGCCTACATAGGTGGTGAAATGGTCGATATGTTCATTATCCTTTAACAAAGCATCCAATGATTTAGCTTGGTTTTGGGTATAATCGATGGATGAGCTTTGAGGAAATTGCATGGATATGATGATTTCATTCCGTGTCGACGATGGGAAAAATTCCTGTTTGATGAGAGGGAATGAAAGCAAGGACAAGATGAAAGCCCCTAATGTTAGGAGTAATACGGCCTTATGATGACCTAGTGCCCAGTGAAGGAGGCTTTCAAAACGAGCATAAAAAACGGTTTTCAAACGATGCATGATATGATCGCGACGAGTCCATTCCGACTCGGGTTTCTCGGCCTTATTTTCGATGATTTTATAGCCTAGCACCGGACTGACCAGAACGGATGCAATCCAGGATAGGATGAGGGCCATGAAGACAACAATGGACAGGGATTTCGTGAATTCTGCAACCATGCCCTCCGCCAAGGCAAGAGGTAAGAAGCCGGCACAGGTAATGAGAGTGCCAGACAGCATTGGAAAGGCCGTTGATTCATAGGCGAACGTAGCGGCGCGCCAGTGATTAAAGCCTTCTTCGAGCTTAACGCTCATCATTTCCACGACGATGATGGCATCATCAACGAGCAGGCCCAGTGCCAAAATGAGGGCGCCAAGGCTAACCTTATGCAAATAAATGCCATTTTCATACATTAGTACGAATGTCGTAGACACGACGACCGGAATGGTGAGGGCCACCACAATACCGGTGCGAATGCCGAGGGATGCAAAGCTGACGAGCAATACGATGGCGATGGCTTCGAATAAAGATTGCGAGAAATCGCCAATGGATTCCTTAACAATGTGCGGCTGATTCGACACTTGGTCGAGGTTTAAGCCTGCAGGAATCGTTGTTTTTAGCTCTTTCAGTTTCGTATCGATAGACTTACCAAATTCGATATTATTGGCGCCTGCATCCATGGAAATGGCGATGCCAATGGCCGGCTTGCCTTCGTAGTAGAATTGAGGACTGGATGGGTCCTTATAGGTCATCGTTACGTCTGCAATATCGCCGAGTCGAATTGTTTGGTTATTGATGCGAATCGGCATATTTTTGACCGCATCCACGCTATCAAAGACGCCGTTAATGCGTAAATATACATTATTTGTATCCGTATTGACCATGCCAGCCGGCACCATGGCGCTTTGCTGTTTAAGGGCCGTCAATAATTGTTGCGTGCTCACCTGATACGATGCGAGCTTGTCCTTGTTAATCGTTACATCCAAGGACTTTTCTTGCACCCCGATGAGAGTGATCTTCTTAACGTTCGGAACAGATAAGAGTTGCCGTTTTAAATTTTCCGCCTGTTGTCGTTTTTCTTCGTACGAGAATTCGTCACCTGAAAGTGCGTAAATGGTGCCATATACATCATCAAATCGATCGTTGATAGATGGGCCTTGCACACCGGATGGCAAAGATTTCCATTCGTCATTGATCATATTTCGCGCTTCTTCCCAAGCGGGACGAATCTTGTTCGATGGCAAATCTTCTTTCAGATTGATATAAATGACAGATTTGCTACCATCTGTGAAAGACTTCGTATAATCTACACCCGGCAAATCTCGTAGCTTTTCTTCGAGCTTGTCCGTTACTTGATCTGACATTTGTTGCGGTGAAGCACCGGGCCATGAGACGCCCACAACCATGGTACGCATCGTAAAGTCCGGGTCTTCCATACGTCCCATGTGGGTGAATGAGAATATACCAAAGGTGAGGAGTACGGCGATGAAGTAGTAGATAATGGATTTATGGCGTAGCGCCCAATCGGCTAAGTTAAACTTCTTCATTTATGCACCGCCGTTCCTTCTTGTAATTGTTGGGTTCCTGCGGTGATGACGATATCCCCTTTAGCGAGGCCATTTTTAACAATGACCGAATTATTACCAAATTCGCCAGTTTGAATAGGAACGAGATGTGCTTTATTGTCTCGAATGACATAGACTGCGTTATTACCTTGTTTGTCTTTCACCAATGCCGTCAACGGTATGGAGATATCCGTTGTATCCGTTTGATTGAGGATGGCATTGATAGTCATACCGAGTTGCACCTCTTTTGGAGGGTTTTGCAAGGTAATTTTGACCGTATACGTCCGCGCTACAGGGTCTGGAACCGGTGAAATTTCGCGAACAATACCTTGTACTTTCACATCAGGCAAAGCCCAAAATGTGATGGTTGCCGTACTACCAGGGTGAATTTTGCTCATTTCCTGTTCTGGCAAAGCGATGACCGCCTCAGGTTCGTGACCGGCCGCCAAGGTACCTATTGCCTGGCCTGCTGCTACGACCTGACCAGCCTCGACATTGAGAGCCGTAATAATACCGCTGTCTGGAGCAACCAAAGTAGTATAACTATTTTGATTGTTACTCAAATTGAGACTTGCTTGGGCCTGTTGCAACTGAGCTTTCGCCGCATTCAGTTGATTTTCAGCCTGATCCAATTGCAATTTGCTGATAGCCTGCTCAGCGTACAAAGCGCGGTATCTTTCAGCATTCGTACTAGCTAAATCATAGGCCGATTGCGCCGCCGTAACAGCACCTTGCGCATTTTGCACCTGACTCGCCGTGTCAGCGCCGTTAATTTGGGCAATCACTTGACCGGCCTGCACAGCAGTGCCCACACTGACAAACTTATTAATCACGCGGCCGCCTACCTGGAACGCCAGATTCGTTTCCGTCCGATTCTTGATGGTTCCCGAATAACCAGCACTCGTCGTTCCAGCCTCTTCGCCAATCGTAATCGTCCGTACCTTGAGGCTCGTATCATGATCATCTTGATTCGACCCACAACCGCCGATGATGAGTGCACTCATCAACAGAGCCGTGGTCAAACCTAATACACTACGATTCATAATCCTCTCCTTCACACACGTAATAGAGATTATTGTAAAAGCAATAACTACTATGCAATATATATTTTATACAATTAAATAATACTATATATTAGATAAAAATTCTATAAGGATATTAATTATATTAGAAAATATATATGTTAATTAACTACAAATAATTAACTACAAAGGTGTACCTTATCCCAAAGCCGACACGCTACTGTTAGAAAATATATATGTTTTCTAAATTTAGTAACTGCGAGGCACCTTCCTAAAACCTCCAGCTACCTTAACGGTCTGCGCCTGATGGCTTGAAGAATATAGCTTAGCAATATCAAAGGACTGGCTCGCCCCAAAGCCGACACGCTACTGCGCTTCGCGGAGCCCGAAGTCGTTTTGGGACAAGCCAGTCCTTCTTTACTGCAAATCTGAATTTGAAAAATACAAACATATATATTTTCTAATAATTGGAGAGAGGGGACCTTCGGGGAGAAATTTAGGTTATAATAGTTTTGATAAAGGTTGGTGGAATTATGAAACAAGAAAAAGACAGAGAAGTATATAATCAAAAAACATTAGAAGCAATGAAAGAAGCAAAGAAAATAGCTAGAGATTTGAAATACCCTAGTTATAAAACGTTAGAAGAACTAAAAAGAGCTTTAGATGATTAAGTTAACCAAGTTGTGCAACAAACGTAGAATAGAAGATGAGAGAACCCCTCCTGAAAACGACTTCGGGCTCCGCATAGCGTGTCTCTCTCATAGATTATGTTTAACTAGTTGTGCGAACTACAGTAAGAGTGAAAACGGCACATGGTGCTACCAAAACGACTTCGGGTCCCGCTTTAGCGTGATAGCGTGTCTTTCTCATAGATTGTGTTGAACCAAGTTGTGCGAATTACAGTAGAAATGAAAATTTGAGCACGTAGTATCATAGGATATTAGTAATAAAAAAATAGACTTCCAAAAACGACTTTGGCCCTGCGGAGGCCGTAGGCCGTAGTCAGACCCGGCCGGTGGAGTTTTTGGGAGTCTATTTTTTTATATTAGTATTTATGACAATACGTGCTCTAAATTTTATTCTTCTGTTTGTTCCACAACTGGTTCAACATAACTAACCAAAATTTTGTCTATCCGTGTATTATCCATGTCCACGATTTCGAATGTGTATCCGTCCCAGGTGGTTTTGTCGCCTTCGCGTGGGATTCTACCGAATAGAAGGTTCATAAGGCCGCCCAGTGTTTTGTAGAGATCGTCTTCTTCGCGTGGTAGTTCTTTGACGATGTGGAAGAATTCTTTGAATTCGTCTACGTCGAGTAGACCGTCTACGAGCCATGTGCCGTCTTCGCGTTCGACGATGCGGTTTTCTTCTTCTTGGCGCTCTTCTTCGCCGGATGGCATGAGGCCTACGATTTCTTCCATGATGTCGTGCAAGGTAACGAGGCCGCTAAAGCCGCCGTATTCGTCGAGGACGATGGTTTCGTGAACGCCTTCATTACGCAATGTATTGAGTAATTTCATAAGAGAAATGGACTCAGGTACGAGCAATGGTTCTTTCAAGCAAGAATGGATGACATGATGCAATGATTTTTCGCCTTGTAAGCATTGGACCATTACATCGGTTACATTGACCACGCCGCGCAATTCGTCAAGCGAGTCTTCACCTACTGGAATGCGGTATTGGTTCGCCGTTTTTAGGACTTCCATGATTTCTTCTTCGGATGAGTTCAAGTCAATCCATTTGAGCTGCGTCCGCGGTGTCATAACATCGCCTGCGTTCATGTCTGCTAGGTGGAAAATATTTTCTACGAGGATTGGTTCCTCTTCCTCAAAGGCCCCCATGGCTACGCCTTCGGTGAGCATTTTGTTGATTTCTGATTCTGTTACAGGCGCTTCTTCTTTCACAGTAACGCCCAATATTTTCAATAGAAAATCCGTGGACACGCCGAGGAATAGTACGATTGGTTTTAATGCTTGTGAAAGCCAGTAAATTGGCTTGGAAACAACAACGGCAATTGCCTCAGGGCTGTTGATAGCTAGGCGTTTTGGCACCAATTCACCGATGACAAGGGACAAATAGGTGATGATGGCAACGATTAAGAAAGAACTAATAGAAGCCGCATAAGGAGCGATACTAGGGAAGGCTTTCACCAAAACGTCCTCTAACGGCGCGGAAAAGGTAGCACCGGAATACAAACCAGTCAAAATGCCGACGAGTGTGATGCCTATTTGGATGGTAGAGAACATCTCGTTCGGATTCTCCGCCAACTCAAAGGCCTTCTTGGCGCGCTCATTGCCAGATTCGGCCATCTCCTCGAGGCGGCGCTTCTTGGCATTGACGATAGCGAGCTCGGTCATAGAAAAAATGCCGTTCGCGATGATTAAAATGACGATAATTATAAAATCTAAGGTCAGATCACTGTCCATGTAAGTAAATACTCCTTTTTATGAGATACAATTCTGCACATGAGAAAAATTGAAATATTACTCTTAAGTATATCATATCTGAATCATATATGGTAAATACAACAAAAGCACCCATGGAGGATGCTTTTGTTGTATACTATAGGTGTTACTGCCCCATACTGGTAACAGAAAGGGGGTGAAAATGTGTTTGACACTTTGAGTTCCTTAATAGTGTCTATCATAGCAGGTGTAACCTGTCACTACATCTGCAAGTGGCTAGATAGATATTTTCGTCAGTAACTAGCACAGAAAAAGGAGGGTGGCCGCCCTCCTTTTTCGTTTGCGTGAAAATGTGTCACACATTGGTTCCTTTGTCACTTATTATATTACACAATTTACTATTATTTGTAAATGGTTAGTGATTGTTATAAAAAAGCAGGGTTGCCGCCCTGCTTTTTCATTTTGCGTGCAACATATTGAACGCATTAACTTCCTTGCCATATACTACATGATTATCTAATGTTTGTAAATGATGCAATCTATGTATACAATGATTCATAAGAACATTAATAAAACTATAATATACATGTATATAAGCAATAGGGAGCAGGATACGATGACAAGCGAACAGGAATGGGAACAAGTGTTACAAATTAAAACCACAGGCCGTGATGATAGCCGTTCGGATGCAGAGCATCATCCTTATGAGCCAACGGATTATTGTGTTCTTGAACGCCTTGCCAATAGTGGTTATATTACGAAACAAAATACCCTCATTGATTACGGCAGTGGCAAGGGGCGCGTTAGCATATTTATGGCTAATCAGACGCGGTGCCATTCCATCGGTATCGAATACGATGAACGTTTGTATGAACGTGCTATCGTAAATGGTGAAAGCCAAGCTGCCAAGAACCGTGTATCTTTTATCCTCGGAGATGCAGCTACCTTTATATTGCCAGATAACGCAGATCGATGCTTTTTCTTTAACCCCTTTGCACTGCATACCATTAAACGCGTATTAGGTAATATATTTGATTCTTTATATCATCATCCAAGAGAAATTCTACTATTCTTTTATTATGTTAATGAAGAAGTGGAAAACTTTCTAAATAACCACGTGCGCCTCGAAGAAGAAGAAATAATACAATGCGGTGATTTATTTCAAGAACATGATGAAAAAGAACGCATATTAGTGTATAGGGTGAATGTGTTTTAGTACTTTCACTAAAACACGCAGAAAATCCGCATATTTTCTGATATAATAATAGATTAGAGAGTATAAAAATTTATTTTTCTATTCACCATGGTATGTATTGATTCGTAATGATTAATCGTAGTGATTAGGGCTGAGTATATACCATAAAGGAGGAACGTATGGAACGCGTATCAGCAAGTCTTATTGAAGAAATTCGCAATGCCTTAGTGGAGCGTTATAATCGTGATCAAGAAATTCAGCAAATGATTGAGGAAATCGGTGCTGAGGAAGGTCTTAACGAAAAAGAATTGTCTGTTATTTACCAAGCCTATTTAGAGGTTAAGGAACGCATGCAATATACGGCGAATTTGATGGAATTGTGGAATCAAATTGAGGTCGTTCAGGACCGCATGAGTATGCTTAATTCTTATGAAAGCTTGGAACGCGATTTGTTTGGTGATGTTCTTTCCTTTGATAAACCGATGGGCTATGGTGCGTCCAATCAAGATAATTTGGACTATGCAATGGAGCAAGTTAAGTTGCACGATATAGATCATGACATCGAAGATATCGACCTTTCTAAGGAATATCCTATCGATAATCAAGATGCTATTTATTTTAATGAGCATTCAGCCAATAAGAAAACAACATCTAGTCGTAATGACGTCAATGATGATGACTTTGATGACGAAGAGGACGATTTTGATGATGAAAGCTTATTAGACCGAGATATTAATACATCTTTAGATCCTTATGATATGGTAAATTCCTTGTTGTATTCTAAACAATCCTCGGGCGATAAGGATAAAACTAAACAACAAAAGGAAATCGACAAGCTTATCAAAAAACAACTGAAACGCGTAGAAGAAGAATGGGCGAAGCTTTCAGGTAAAAAGAATAAAAAAGATAAGAAAAAGAAAGATAAAGATAAAAAAAAGGACAAGAAAGACAAGCAGTCTAAGAAAGAATTCGAACTTGTAAAGGAATCTAAGAAGTCCAAGAAGGACAAAGAGTCCAAAAAGAGCAAGAAGGATAAGGATTCTAAAAAAGCTAAAAAAGACAAGGATGCTAAGAAGGATAAAAAGGCTAAAAAATTAGAAAAAGCCTTGAAGAAGGAGTCTCAAAAGTCCACAAAAAAGGACTAACCGTAGATTTCATAGATGACCACGGACAGAAAACTACGGATAAGGGCTGTGGAAAATGCAAGCGGTGCAAAGGGCCGCGGTGTAGGAAATATAGTATATAAAGTTGGGGAATGGTATGAATCGTTGGTTGAACTGGATAAAAGGCATTCAACAGGAATTAAAAGCATTTTTGTTCTTTTCTATCTTGTTTACGCTTTTTAGAATCGTATTTTTAATTATATTTCAATCTCAATTAGATACGACTACAATGGACAGTATTTTAATGTCTTTATGGCTTGGTTTTCGGTTGAGTTTGAAGACCGTTGGATCAATTGTCCTTGTAAGTTTGCTATTTGCTACATTGCCATCTATAGTGTGGCCGAAATGGAAGGCCCAAGGTGTACGCAAGGTTTGGTATGGATTTGTTACCATCTTCTTTACATTGCTCTTTATGGGGCGTATCCCGTTTTATACCATATTCAATTCTTCGTATAATGCGATGCTTATCAATGGCAAACATGACGATATTCATGCCATTATCAATACGGGTATCAATGAATACCATGCTATTCCATTTTTAATTGGTGGTATTGCGCTGAGCATTGGTTTGACTTGGCTGTTGGTGAAAGTCCTCAATACGAAAACCATTCAATGGACACCTAGCACTAAGCATAGTAAATGGATTACGGGAATCCTCAGTTTTGTTGGATTTGGCGTACTATTCGTATTTTTCCGCTTTGGTGGAGCATTTGGTTACACGAATTCCATTAGCTGGGAAAGCGCAGCACGTCTTAATTCTAATCTGTTAAATGAAACGATTTTGGATGATGCACAAGCATTATACCGTGTGAAATCCATTGCGAAACGGACCTCAGAATTAGAGGATATTCATTTAACGCCTGCTGAGTTACATGAAAAAATACAATCCATTGGCGGTAATCCTAGCAGTACACGATTTGATGAAGCTTTCACAAAAACGATAACACAGAGCGATTACAACAACAACCGCAATCTATTAATATCATTCTCGGTGAGTCTTATGGTTTATGGCCGTTCCTTTCTGAATTTAACGAACCTGGTGCTTATCTTGTAGAGCAAGGTCGTAAGTACGCGGCTAGTCCACAGGCGATGGGTACGCAAATGGCCTTGGCCCAAGGAACGGGTACGATGCCTGCCATTATTGGTTTATTAACAGGAATGCCGGATACGGGGATGTATCCAAACTATAGCGTAGGTATGTTACAAGAACCGTATGGCCTCGGTATTGGACCGGTTATGAAAAAACTAGGTTATAAGACCGTATTTTGGTATGGTGGTTTTAGTACTTGGCAAAATGTTAAGAACTTTGCCTTAGAACAAGGTTTTGATGAATTCCACGATGCATCTGAAATGCCGAGCAATGAAACAAATGCTTGGGGCGTAGCTGATGGCGATATGTTCAAGGCTATCAATGCATACATGGACAAACATCGTGGCGAAAAGATCATCAATGTCATTATGACTACGTCGAATCATCCTCCATATAGTGTGAATGTGGCGAAGGAAGGCTATGATGCGGATAAGGTTCGGAAGAACTTGCCAGATTCCATTGCCAATACGGATAAGCAAATTAACGAAATGGGCCACATATGGTATGCAGACCATGTGATGGGTGAATTTATTAGCAAAGAGGAACAATCTGATCCAACTTCATTATTTGTTATCACCGGTGACCACAGCGAACGCTTTACCTTCGCTCATGAGGAAGGTCCTAAGGTAGCATCCACGATTCCGATTATTTTCTATGGGCAAGGCATCAAAAAAGAATGGCTTTCACCAGACGCATTTGGTATGAGTATTCAAATCATTCCAACATTAGCTGAACTTGTAGGACGTACAGGGCAAACCTATGAGGCTATGGTACCGAGTCTATTTAATCAAGGTCCGTTCGTATTTAATCACCGTTTGTGGATGGATAAGACTGGCATATATGTAGAAGATGAGAAAATGCCGCAAGCCTATGCTAACGTTATGAAAACCATGCGAGAATTAACGGCTTGGCGGTTAAAACATGGGGATAGTATCCAATAGGGGAGACATACATGGCAACAGTAACGGTCATTATTTTGGCTAAAAATGAAGAACAACATATGAAAGACTGTATCGCATCTGCACAATTTGCTGATGAGGTACTTCTTATTGACGACGGCAGCACGGATAAAACGGTAGAGATTGCTGAATCTATGGGGGCCCGCGTCGTACATCATGCTATGAATGGCGATTGGTCTCAACAACGACGTTTTGCTGTCGAAGAGGCTCGGTCCGAATGGATTTTCTTCCTCGATGCGGATGAACGCATTTCGCCAGAATTACAACGAGAAGTACAAGATGTGCTGGCTAAGAATGAGAAAAAAGCATACTGGATTGAACGGTCCAATGTGTTCCATCACAATAAGGCCACTCATGGTGTGTTGCGTCCTGATTACGTGTTGCGATTTATGCCAAAAGAAGGCACGAATATTGAAGGTTTTGTACACGAAACCATATCAAGTACATACCCTGAGGCTAAATTACATGGCAAAATGTATCATTATACTTACGATAATTGGCATCAGTATTTTAATAAATTCAATAATTATACGACATTGGCGGCTAAGAAATATAAGGAAAACGGAAAATCCTGTTCCTTTGTAAAGGATATTCTTATTCGTCCAAGCTGGGCTTTTTTCAAGGTGTACATTTTAGATAGAGGTTTTTTAGATGGAAAAATGGGATTTATCCTTTCCGTGAACCATTATTTCTATACCATGATTAAGTACGTAAAGCTATATTATTTATTGAAATCCAATGGAAAACTATAACAGATCTAGATAATAGATTCTAGATAACAGATGAGTGTTAGTAGAGAAAGGAAGGACCACAATGCGCGTAGCCATTTTGGAAAGCATCATTATGCCTGCTGGTCATGAGGTAGAATTTGACCGCATAATCATCAATGAATTAAAACGCCAAGGTCATGAACCGGTATTGATGGTGCCGGAGAATTTTACCTTTAAGGTTGATTATGGCGTTGACATTATCTATCTTGAGGGCGGAGAGGTAGTGACCTATGCAGGTGCATCGAAATGGAAAAAGCCGTTCTTATCTATATTACGCGAACGCCGCCGCCGTGCATGGTTTACTTCCGCTGCTAAGAAATTAGAGGAACATCATTGTGATGCTTTAATCATTCCTACCTCCACGTATCGCTATATAAAAGCACTATTGGATACGCCTTTAAAACATGCAAAGGTACCAGTTCACTTTATTTTCCATGGCATTGGCAAGGGTGAAAACATACGATTTTTGAAACAAGCGGAACGTGCCAATCGATATCCGAATATTTACTTAGATGTCATCACCTTGCGCGACGATATGCTGCGTAGTGATCTACCGCGCGTCCGTCCTATCTTACCTCCTGTGTTTACGCCATCCACAGGCGAAACACCAACCTTCTCTACACATACGCCACTTCGTCTTGGCTTTTTCGGGCAGTTCCGCAAGGAAAAAAATATTATCCCATTATTGGATGCTTTTAAAACGGCTACCTTTACAGGTCCCGTAGAACTCTTGGTACAAGGGGCGACAGCAAAACCTGAGGACGGCGAACTATTTGATGCCATCGCTGACGAATACAAGGACGTACCAGGGCTTTCATTCCTCCATGCGAACCTCATTGGACCCGATTGGGACAAGGCTCTACTCGATGTAGACGCTATCTTGATGCCATATGGTGCCGAGCGGTATCGCTATCACTGGAGCGCTATGCTCTACACGGCTATTGGGTTCTATAAACCGGCCTTGGTATCGCCTGAAATCAATCCTGAGGTGCTGCGCGATTATCATGTTGGTGAAAGCTTAGACATATCCTCGGTGGATACGATTCGTACTGGATTAGAACAATTCGTAAACAAAATGATTGAACATCCAGACATATATGAGGCGGGTTTGGTACAAGCCAATGAAGACTTTGGACATAAACGGATGATTGATTCAATCATTAATGTATAACTATACAAGAATTTTTGGAATAATCTTTTGATAATCTTTTGAAATTATTATATTGATAGATTAGAAAATCCAAAAACATAGATAGAATAAGAGTTTATAGAAAAAATAATCTTTTGACAATCTTTTGACAATCTTTTGAAATGAAATATGTATAAGTAAGGAGAGTGTATGTTTCAATATATAAAGGACCAATGGGCTAATGGTCGAGCTATTTATGGAAAAAAATCATGGCGTGAAACACGACGTGTAATCTTGCATTTCTTGCGTACTGTAGGTCACAAGCAAGAGATGATGGAATATAAGTCTTTTTTTGAAAGCTACGCACCAGATCAACATATTTTAGATAAACAAGAAGGTCTCTATGAGTTGATGAGCCGTATATTCTTGTTTAAAGAATCTACCTTGCGTGAACGCATTGATGCGGTAAAGAATCACTTTACAGCCTTAGAAGATGTATTTACACCTGAGACTATCGAAATGCTATATAATCCGGATGAACTAAAACCGGAAGGATTAAAACAAGGCATTCTACTATGGGAAGATGCTGACTTAAACATGACGGCACACCTTAACTTTATGACCGGTCAACGTAAGGAAGGTTTATTTACCATTCTGTTACAACTAGGCGACCAAGGCGTATACCATGCGAACATCCGCCTCGGCAAAGGTTTAGAAGGGGAACCAGCATTGTGGATTGGCACCATCCAAGGGTATAAGGATGGCCTCGATAACGCAAAACATATTACAAAAAAAATGTTTGGCTATCGTCCAAAAAACTTTATCGTATTCTTGATTCGGGAACTCGCTAAATACTGTAAAGTTCAATCCATGTACGCCGTATCTGACGAAGGTTTCTACGCCAATACACACATGGTACGCGGTCATAAGGCAAAGGTAGCTGAACTCGATCCATTGTGGGAAGACATTGGCGGTACAGTTACACAAGATCCACGATTCTTTAAAATACCATTGGAAGAATATAGAAAACCGATTGAAGAAATCAAATCACAAAAACGTAGTCAATATCGGAAGAGATATGAATTACTTGATGGATATGAAGAACAAATTCGGGGGAATTTGAAGGTGTATTTGAAGTAAATGCATTAACATTATTATAGTAATAATTAAGGAGACTATATATGTTAGAAGCACTATTATCAGGCTTACAACAAGATTTAAAAATTTTTATTTGGGCGCCTATTATTAGTGCCATATTTAGATTTTTATTTATAAAAATATATGGCCCTTCTTATAGTTGGAAAGATGATAAAAATAAGATTGCAAAGACTTTTACTTATGGTTTTTGGTGGGGCCTTGATTATCATGCATATGTATTATTGGTATCTTTTATATTAGTTTCTTTACCTGGAGCATTTATACCTTCTTATTTTGCAGCTGGTGATGTAGTAAGAACTGTACTATTAACTATATATATGATGGTACTTTATGCCGCTTTTATGGGAAAGTTGATTTTCTATTATCATTTTAATGATACTTATAATGATCTTGTGCGCCTTGGTGGTAATGCAGACAAAAAGAATTTATTAGATATTTTCTTTAATGAGAATCATGGTACTTTGATTTTACTAGGATTTATCCCATTTTTAACTTTAGTTGGTTGTGGTATATATAGTACGCTTGCGATTCCTGTATGGATTGTTCCTATGATTTCATTTGTATGGCAAGTAATAGGGTTTATCGTAACTATATTGGGGGTAGTAGCTTTATTCTATTGGCTCCGTTATGGTGGAACTTTTAAGCATCGTAATAAACCAGAATGGGATTTTATTCCCTCTATCGTAAAAAATGATGCATTTTTAGCTAAGGCTGTCGTTGATGATTTAATTGCTTTAGAACTTGTTTATAAACATGATGTAAATGAAGTATTGCAACATGATGATGAAACAGCATTACAAAACTTAAGGATTATTCCTGAATTTGAATCCATGGATACTGGGATAAATCCTTTAGAATTGTTGAAAAGAACAGCAAATGGAGCGCGGATTGCTAAACCTAAGCATATTTTCATTCTTGTAGGTGAAAGTTTATCACAGTCTGTTGTTGATGATATATATTCAGAATATCATGTGGCTGATGCTTTTAAGAAATTCCAACAGAATAAGCATACAATTTCTATTAATAATTTCTTGCCTGCGGGTATGATTTCTCAACCATCTATTACGAGTCTTATATCTGGTATTTATGATTCAAATTTAGAAATTAATGAGAAAACACAATTTTGGGAAAATTCATTGATTACATCGTTACCACGGCAGATGAAACAATTGGGATATAAGACAAAACTTTGGTATGGTGGTAATGTATCTTGGGCTAGTTTAGGGTTATTTGCTCCAGCTATGGGCTTTGATGAATGTATAGGTGGACCAGATATTTGTGATAAAAATGCACCTGCTACATGGTTAGGAGTATATGATCATCTATTCTTAGATGAGATAGAAAAACGTATAAATAATGATGATGAGCCAACTATGCATTTTATTTATACTACATCAAATCATTCACCTTCGACGATTCCTATAGAACAATATGGTTGGAATCAAAATACAATATTGGGGGATATTCCAGAAACAGTACGGAAAAATAGGGCTAAAGTGGCAAGTTTAGGAACTTATTGGTATGCAGAACAGGCTTTATTTAAATTTGTAGATACAATAAAGAAAAAATTTGAAGATAGTCTAATTATTGTTACTGGTGATCATCCTTGTAATATAGCAGATTCATTACTTACTTATCGAAACGAAACGATTAGGGAGCATTTTTGTACATATTTTGGTATGTACCATAGAGACATAGATAGTAGTTGGGTGAATGCTAATAGTATTGGTAATCATATGCAAATAATGCCAACTATATTTGAATTAATTGCACCACATGGTTATGAATATTATTCATTGATGCCGTCTATATTTGTAGAACAAAAACAGATTGTAACACCATATCATTGGATGACAAATTCTGAAATTGGATTTTATGGAAGTGGTACGGCACAAAATTTACATTGGCGTGATTTAGGGAAAAAAGAAATGCCAATTATGGAAACAGAACGTTATGATTTTAATGATTTAAAGCAAGCATATGTAGAGTTAACAGCTTGGGTAGTGAGACATCCAGAAATTATGGTATCCAATTAATAATCAATTAGAATAATTATTAGTATAGGGGTTATATATGGGGTTTGAGAAAAAGAAAAAAATATGTCATATTCGATTTAATGCATCGGATACACCTGCACGAGCATTTCAAGATTGTGGTATGTTTTTATATACTTTGGCTAAAGATTTTAATTGGGAGTCAACTTATGTTTTTTATAAAACTAGACAGGAAGAAACTCAGTGGAATCAAACTTTTTTGAAATATGTAACACCAGTCTGTCTTGGGGAGACTGATGATTTAGATTATAAAAAACAAGTATCATTAGCAAAGAAATTTATTCAAGAACATATACATGAATATGATGCTATCATGTTATTTCATTATGGCAGTACGGCTTGGAAATTAGCAAAACTTTGTAAGAAATATAATCCGAATGTAGTTGTGTATATAAAATTAGATATGGGAATTGGTGGATTTAATCATTTTTGCAATAATGGTCCATTACAATCTATTAAAAACTGGTTTGAGAAAATTAAAAGCTCATATGTAGATATATTTACAGTAGAAACAAAGTCGTATTACGAAGAATTAAAAAAGACATCTGTGTTTAAAAATCGTATAGAATATTTGCCTAATGGGGTTTCACTTATAGATATAGATGTTGATGGTATTGATGCATTACCAAAGGAAAATAGTATTGTAACAATAGGACGTTTAGGTATTCCGGAGAAAAATAGTCCGTTATTATTACGGGCTATAGAAAAAATGCCAGAATCATTAGTAAAACAGTGGGAATTTTTATTAATTGGTCCATCTACTCAACAATTTATTGATGAGGTACATCAGTTTAAGGTATCTCATCCTAATATAGCTGATTCGATTATTATGGTGGGTCCTGTTACAGATCGTAATGAATTATATACATATGGGAGAAAAGCTAAAATTATATGTATGACTAGTCGTAGTGAGGGGGCTTGTATATCTACATTAGAAAGTATGTATTTTGGTGCTTATCCAATAATTACTAATTATAGTGATTTTGCGCTAGATACAACAAATAAGGGGAGTTGTGGCATTATTGTTGAAAATGGTAATGCTGATGAACTTGCACAACAGTTAAGTAATTCTATGAAGAATGATAATTTATTAACTAATTGTAATGAGAGTCAATCATTCGCTAGAAGCACTTTTAATTATCATGAATTAGCACATAAATTAGATTTAGTTTTGAGAAGATATATGAGAACTAACAGTTAGTATTAATGGGAAATAATAGGGGTATTATGAATATCATATTGCTAATAAAAGATTTTGCGATAGGAAAAAAATTCGATAAATCAGGTATGCCAAATCAAAGTGGAGCAGAGTTCCATGCTTTAAATCATGCCAGAGAACTTATTCGATTAGGTCATCATGTGACTATTATGACTAAAAAGAAATATTTGTTTACAAAGGCTAGAGAAAATTACGATATAGGTATAGATTTAGTTAGATTACATAGTCCTATAAGATGGTTGGAAATCTTATTTAGGCTTATAACTACACATAAAAAAACAGATGCATTTTATATTATAGGAAAACCTAAATTTTCAGTATGGGCTATTTTATTTTCTAAATTAACAGATAAGCATGTTACATTAGCTTTAACAGGTAAAGCTGAATTATTTAATGGAAAGGATACTTATAGAAATAAATTACTAGCTTCTTGTAATCATTATATAGCGCTGAATCATGAAATTAAGAAAAGTTATATTAATGATTCAGGAATAGATGCTAGTAAAATTTCTATCATTCCTCAGGGGATAGATAGAAAAAAATATCCTTTAATTTCTGATAAAGATAGATATATTGCAAAACAAAAAGCTGGTTTAGATGCATCTATACCTAATTTATTATTCTGTGCTCGTGTAGCACCTAATAAAGGAATTCTTATAGCACTAGAGGTTTGGAAACAAATATATAAACACTATCCAGATAGTAAATTCTATATAGTTGGTGGTGGTGATAATACATTATTAGATGAGGCTCGAAGAGTAAGTGAGCAATGTAATAATTCGATTATTGTGGTGGGTGAAGTTGATGATGTTACACCATACCATAGAGTATCTGATGTATATATTTTTCCATCTGAGCATGAAGGATTACCTACATCTTTATTAGAAACTATGAGTAGTGGTTTAGCTACTGTATGTTCTGATATTGGTGGAAATAATGATCTTATCTTTGATGATGTGACTGGATATAGAGTACCTGTTAAAGATGTGAATGCTTATGTAGAAAAAGTCTCTAAACTATTTGATAATATTGATTTACGAGAAAAACTGGGAAAATGTTCTTCAAAATATGTAGAAGAGCATTGTTCATATGATGTTGTATCAAAAGAAATGGAAATAACGGTTACAAATCAACGAACAGAACCCATAGATATGCTTTCAGAAAAGCCAGTTATTAGTAATGTTAAATGATTATAAGAGGATAGATTATGAATATATGTGTAACGGGTGGTGCAGGGTTTATAGGTTCTCATTTAGTCGATCGTTTGATTCATGATGGACACACAGTTTTAGTGATAGACAATCTATCTAGTGGGAGTAGGGAATTTGTTAATTCTAAAGCGCAGTTTATCGAAATGGATATTAGAGATTCAAATTTAAGTTCTATTATATGTGAATTTAAACCAGAATATATATTTCATGAAGCTGCTCAGACAGAAGTTGCTGTGTCTATGAATAATCCTAAATTGGATTGTGATGTAAATTTGATGGGTTTAATTAATGTATTAGATGCAGCTGTTACATGTGGTGTGAAGAAACTATTAATGCCCTCATCTGCAGCTATTTATGGAGATTTGGATACACTACCATTAGATGAATCTATGGTTGGTATTCCCACATCATGTTATGGATTAACTAAATTGACAACAGAGCATTATCTTCGTATTTATCATGAAGCTTTTGGTTTAAATTATATTTGTTATCGCTATTCTAATGTATATGGACCAAGACAAGGTAATGGTGGTGAAGGTGGTGTTATTAGTATATTTGCTAAGGCTATTGCTAATGGATTACCTTTAACTGTATATGGTGATGGTGACCAGACAAGGGATTTTATTTATGTAGATGACGTTGTAGAAGCTAATATCTTGGGTTTAGAAAATAATATCACAGGAATTTATAATATAAGTACTAATATTGCTAGTTCAATTAATTCGATTATTAATGAATTTAAATGTATTAGTAATAGTAAAATTGATGTTTCTTATGAGTGTGAAAGAATTGGAGATATTAGACACTCTAGATTAGATAATAAAAAAGCTCAAAAAGATTTATCTTTTAAGACTACTTTTAATCTACGTGATGGGTTATTTAAAACGTATGAATATTTTAAAAAATGATAAATAGAGTTAGTATACGAAGGGTAGTACTGGGGATTTTATGAAAATAGCAGTTTGTTTTTTTGGACACTTAAGAACCTTTAAAAGATGTGCACCATATATTAAACTCAACTTATTAGAACATTATGATTGTGATTTATTCATGCATACTTGGTCAGATTATAACCATCAAACAAAAACTTGGCATGAGAATCAACCTATTGAAGGTAAGGTATCTAAACAAGAGATTATTGATACTTATGGTGAGTTTAAAAATATCATTATAGAGGATCAAATTGTTGAAAATTTAGGAGATATAATAATATCTATAGATAATAAAAAGATATCGTTATTTGGTCTTAAATCTATGTATCATAGTATGAAATCATCATATAATCTTTGTGAACAATATGCTGTAGAGAATAATATAAATTATGATTTAGTAGTTATGGTACGTCCTGATATTGCATTGTCTAGTCGATTTGATATAGAACATTATATTTCTATGTTAAGTAGTGAAGAATTATCGTATGCATTTCTTACAATCTCAAATAATTTGGCACCTATAAATGCAGGATTTAAATACTTACGAGCTATTGATTTATTATTCTTTGGAAAACCAAATACTATTTCTAAGATAGTTAATAATACACCTAGTATTATTGAAGAGTTATCTAAGAATCGTGTGATTAATTGTTCTCCAGAATTTAAATTTATACAATCCATTACTAACTTAGGATATGTTCCTTATGAAGTTAAATATGACGGATGGAATTTAGTAAGACCATTAAAACCTAAAGACTGGATCAAACAAATAATTAGACTTAGGATTCGGAAAAATTATATAAAAATACATTTATTTAGATACTTTTTGATTAATATATTCTCAGTTCGTATTAATTTATTTAATTTTGAAATCGATTGTTGTATAGGGAAATCGTATTCTGAATAATGTAGGGGGAAATATGCTAAACATTGTATTACCAATGGCTGGACGAGGTTCTCGTTTTGCTAATGCAGGATATACTCTACCAAAACCTTTAATTCCAGTTCATGGAGTTCCTATGATTAAGGTGGTCGTAGATAATTTGACACCTAAGTGCGAACATCGTTTTATCTTTGTGGCACAACAAGCACATATAGATCAGTATGATTTAGTGCCTAAATTGAAATCATATGCTAAAAATGTTGAAATAATTGGTATCAATGGTATTACTGAGGGACAAGTGTGTACAGCTTTGTTGGCACAAAAATTCTTTGATAATGACGAACCATTGATGAATGCGAATAGTGATCAATATATTGATATTGATATCAATGAGTATTTAGATGCTATGAATGAACGTGATTTAGATGGCATGATTATGACGATGAAAGCAGATGATCCTAAATGGTCTTATGCGCGCACTAATGAAGATGGATTTGTTATTGAAACTGCAGAAAAGAAAGTAATTTCCGAAGATGCGACTGTAGGAATCTTTAACTTTAAGCATGGTCGTGATTTAGTACGTGCAGCTAATCAAATGATTGCGGATGATATTCGTGTAAATGGTGAATTCTATACTTGTCCTGCTTATAACTATTTGATTAAAGAAGGTAAGAAAATTGGCATTTATGGGATTGGCGAGGAGTACAATGGTATGTATGGATTAGGAATCCCAAAAGATTTAGAATTCTTTTTACAACATCCGGTTTCTCAACATATTAAAATGAAGGTGATGAAATGATTATTTTATCTCATCGTGGTTATTGGAAATCTGAGGAAGAACGTAATCAAGAGGTAGCATTCCATCGCTCATTTGATTTGGGATATGGCACAGAGACTGATATACGCGATATACAGGGGAAACTTGTTATTTCACATGATATGCCTCAAGGTAATGAAATAACATTTGAGGAACTATTACAAATCATGGATGGACGTAACTTACCATTGGCTTTGAATATAAAAGCAGATGGGATGGCTAATGAAATTCTTCGTTTGTTAAAGAAATATAATCATACGAATTATTTTACTTTTGATATGTCTATTCCTGATATGGTAGTGCAATTAAAAACAGAACTAACCGTTTTTACAGGATTATCTGATATACTTTCACCAGCAGTATTATTAGATCAAGCGGAAGGTATATGGTTAGATTGTTTTAATTCGGATTGGTATGATAGTAAATTAGTCGATACATATTTAGAGATGGGAAAATCGGTATGTATCGTATCTGCAGATTTACATAAACGTGATGTAAAGGAACAGTGGAGTATTATTAAGCAGTGCAAGCATTTGGATTCAGACTCATTAATGCTGTGTACTGATTATCCAGAAACGGCAAGGGAGTTTTTCTATGGGGAAGAAAATAAAGGCCATTCTATTTGATATGGATGGAGTGCTGATTGATGCTAAAGAATGGCATTATGAGGCTTTAAATCAAGCGCTAGGATTATTTGGTTATACAATAACAAGAGCAGAACATCTATCAATGTATGATGGACTTTCAACACGTCAAAAATTAGAAAAATTGACTATTGAAAAGGGATTGCCACGCGACTTACATAGTTTTATCAATGAGATGAAACAAAAATATACGACACGCATGATTTATGAAAATTGTCGTCCACGTTTTAATCACGAATTTGCATTATCTAAATTGAAAGCTGAAGGATACAAGATTGCAGTTTGTTCTAATTCCATCCGTATGACAATTGAGATGATGATGGAATATGCACGCTTAGATTCATATTTAGATTTCATTATTTCTAATCAGGACGTAGAAAAGCCAAAACCAGATCCTGAAATTTATCAAACAGCGATGAAGCAGCTACAGTTACAGCCTGATGAATGTTTAATCTGTGAAGACAATGATAATGGCATTAAAGCGGCTTTAGCAAGTAATGGACATCTTATGACAATTCGAACTGTGGATGATGTTAATTATGATGCGATTAAGGATCGGATTGCTCAAATTGAGGGGGTGTAGTATGAATATTCTATTTTTAATGGGAGGCAACTCTAATAAAAATAAGGAAGATTATCCGTTATACCTTACCGAAGTTAAGGGCAAAACAATTTTAGAAAAACAAATTGAATCTGCCGAAGCATTACATCCAGAATCTATTAATTTCTGTATGAAAGAAACAGAAATTAAACAATATAGTACGGACAGTGTAATTTCTCAATTGGTACCTAATGCTAAGATTATACCGATTACAGGTATGACAAAGGGTGCAATCTGTACGGCTTTATTAGCTAGCGAATATATTGATACTGACGAAGAATTATTAATTATGGCTATTGATGATTTCATGGATGCATCTGGTCTAGCTATTATTGATGAGTTTAGAAATAATCATGCTGATGCGGGTGTAGTATGTTTTAATTCGATACATCCTAGATATTCTTTTGTAAAAGTTAATGCTGATGGTGAGCCAACTCAATTCTCTGAGAAAACACCAATTAGTAGACATGCTCTTATTTCGTTTTATTACTTTAAATGTGGATCTGATTTTATAGCTTGTGCTAAAGATGTTATCCGTAAAGATCGTTTGATTAATGGTAACTTTTATATTAGCCAAAGCTTAAATGAGATGATTCTACGACAAAAACACATTATGGTAAAAGAAATTGAAAGCGCACAATTCCATCCATTAAAAACAGAACATCAGCTAGCTGAATATATTATGGAATATAATAAGAGCTTGCAAAGTAAATAAATAATAAAAGGCGCCTGTGTGGCGCCTTATTTGTTATAAGCATAAAAAAGGATTTGGTTAGATTATTGAATAAATTTAACTATATATAGGTATACATATGAAGATTGATAATTTAGACAAGATGATTGGTGGTTGGTTTATTGGTAACTTTGAACCTTCCTTATTTAAGACAAATGACTGTGAAGTAGCCGTAAAACGATATAATAAAGGCGATTATGAAGGCCATCACTACCATAAAATTGCTACAGAATATACAGTTATCATAAATGGTCGTGTAAAAATGAACGGCATAGAATATGGCGCTGGCAGTATTATTACTATGGAGCCAAATGAAGTGACAGATTTTGAATGCTTGGAAGATGGCACTGTTAATGTGGTTGTGAAAATACCTGGGGCTAATAATGATAAATATATAGTGGAGTGAGATAAAGGAAAACTTTTAAAACTTTAGGGAATTTATTTGTAGGGGGATTTAGATTGGATATAGATTTTCTAGATCATTTGATTTCAATTATTATTGGTATTTTTATATTGATTGTTAGTGGATATACAGCATATCTTACCTTTTTTTGTGAAAGAATAAAGATTATTGGATACAGGAAGATTGATGAATCAAGTGAAAATCCATATTCACAAATAAAAATTCAAATTTATAATCCATCATTAAGTGTAGTAATGATAAAGGGATTATACATTATTTATGCTGGGGAATATCTTTTGCCAGTGAAAAAATATGATATCCCTATACCCTTAGAAGCTAGAACAAGTATTGTTGTTTCTAGTGATAAACTGTATGATATATCAGAAAATTTAGGGCAAAAATCTTTTGTAACAAATTCTATAATTCTTCTATCTATTTTGGGAGAGTTAGGTACAGATGGTGTAAATAAGAGAAGATTTACTGTTTTTAGGGTTAAAGATTTAAAAGAACGTTGGAAATATTGGTGGAAACGTTATTGGTGGCGAACTAATAGATATTATAAAGATAATTTCAAATATATATCTTATACAACAGAAATGGGGAAATCGATGTATAAAGGTAGTATAGATGATAGTGCATGTACTTATGAGACACATATATATTGTTAAGCAAATAAAATAGATTATTTATATCTTTTTGAAGAATAGAATTTCAAGTACTTACATATTATTGATAATTATTTATTATGCTATAATTACATTAATAATGATAAGAACGGATATAATCTATATTTTCTAAATATTAGGTGGTGATATAGTGCTTATAGATTTTTCTTTTAAAAATGTTCGATCTTTTAAGGATGAGGTTACCTTCTCTATGGAAGTTGGTGAAGGTATAACCGATTATGCCGTAGAAAATACCATATCATCAGGTGAGATAGATGTAGTTAAGTCATCATTTATTTTCGGTGGTAATGCATCCGGTAAAACTAATGTGATTCGTGCATTTCAATTACTTAGACAGATTGTAGTAGATGGTACACCTTCAAACTTAGTTACGTTGCCTATTGATACATTTGCTAATGAGTTAGGTAATATATTTTTTAAGATACATTTTACCAAGAATGGCAATTTGTATTATTATGAACTCAATTATGATTGGGATGCTATCATTAGTGAATGCTTGACTATGAATGGAAATGTCATTTTTAAAAGAACTGCTGATGAGATTACTATGCCACCATTAATAAAGGATTTAAAGGAATCATTAAGAGTAAATCAGCCTTTATTATTTTTTGCACAAACTAACAATGTACCAGAGGCAAAAGAAGCCTATGAATGGTTTGCACAAGATATTCTCACACCAAGTCTTATAAATAATAATTTACGTAATCAACAATTATTTAGACCCTTACATACGAATTCAGAGTTAAAAGAAAAGGTACTATATTTCCTAAGGGCAGCAGATTTTAATATTAAGGATATTAAAACACAAGAAGTGATTGTACCTATTTCGAGTGATCCTGATAAATCTGAAAAGGTATTATTGCTCCATTGTGAACATGAAGGGCCAGACAATATTAGTTTTAAAGTTGATTATGAAGCAGAGAGTATAGGAACGCGTATTTTTCTCTTACTTATAATGACAATTCTAGAAAATCAAAATAATTCTAAGTTATTTTTGATTGATGAATTTGATCGTTCTCTACATCCTAAATTAGTGAATATTCTATTACGCATTTTTAATGAATGGAATCGTACTGGTACACAATTAATTGCTACTACTCATGATACGGATATATTAGATGCTCCACTTAGAACGGACCAGATTTGGTTCGTAGATAAGAGTTATGATGGTGTATCTACATTAGATAGTGCATTTGATTTTAACGAGCTAAGTATCAAGGATATTAAAAAGAACTATCAAGATGGTTTATATGGTGCGGATCAAATTATTAATGATGCGATGATGAAAGATATATTGGGCATTAGTGATCATGAGGAGGATGCTCATCATGGCGAGACAGTCGAAGAGCAGGGTCAAGCAATTAAAAAATTTACTTATCGTTGATGGTGATACAGAGGAACAGTATTTCAAAAATATCTTGCAACGATATAATATGTCTGCCAAGGATGTTAAACAGGTAGCACCCAGTGGCGGAAATGCAGTGACATTTGCCTTGAGTGAAGCACATAGCTTTGAATCGGCTATGCGAAAGAGATATGAGAATTACTATATTATTATTGATAGGGATTATTTATCTAGAGATGAATTTGAGCGTATTCGACGTAAAGCCAATCAAATGCAGAATGCTGAATTAATATTTTCCAATGTTGCCTTTGAGGTTTGGTTATTAGCCCATTATCAGAAAATGACAGCTAGACCTGTTGATGCTGATGCAGATAATGCTCGGTATAGACGAGAATTATCTAACTGTTTGGATGAACCTTATAAAAAAGGTGATAGTGTTCAATTAGATAAGATTATATCTTCAGCTGAACATCCTATTGATACGGCTTTCAGCAATACGAGTGCTATACAAGAGTTGGACTATGATTATCAATGTACTAATGTAGGACCATTTTTACGTCAATTAGTTGCAAATAGATAGTTTTTTAGGGACTTAAGTATCGTCTTATTAAAATTTTAGGGAATCTTAGAGCATTAGGAATTGTAGAATGGTTTGGATCAAGTCCAAGAGATAAACGACAGTATTATAAATTAAATTTATGATAGAAATATGCTAGAATACTAAAAAGTAGACAGAAGAAGACAGAAAAAGACAGAAGAAGACAGAAAAAGACAGAAGTAACAAAAAGGTGAGTGTTATGCGTATTTTATTAGCAAATTTAACAAAGATGGTAGGCGATACGGGCGGCCTTGCTAAGGTGACGGCTGCGTTTGCCAATGAGATGCAGCGCCGTGGCCACGAGGTGAGTCTTGTGTATAGCGATGTGCAAAGGGGGGATTTTTATTATCCTCTTGATGCGGGCATTGAGGCGTATGATTTATGTCATTATGAGGGTGAAAGCCATTCTATTCCTCTTTGGTATAAGGCAAAACGGGAGATTTTGCGTGCCTTTGATAAGCGTAAAGCTCGTGGTGTGAATAATGAGTTTACCAAAAAATATTTATTAGGTCATCTTCAGTCCGTGTTAGATAGAACCAAGCCAGACGTAATCGTGTCATATCAACCAGCAGCCTCAAAGGCGTTATTGCTAGATTTGAAAACAAATATTCCTGTTATCACCATGAGCCATGGCGACCCTGAGGATTATTTTAATACTTATCCTGTAGAAGAGGTTGAAGCAGTTGCAAAGAGTACGGTAAACCAAGTATTATTGCCATCCTTTGAATCTCATATTAAAAATCATTTACCAGAGGCTAAGACTGTTGTTATTGGTAATGCTATTCCACAATATACGGAGCAGGCGGAGCTTTCACAGGTGAAAGACCGTTACAAAATCGTATTTGTAGCGCGACTCGATAAGAACCATAAACGACCACATTTATTGATTGAGGCATTTGCACCATTGGCCGGGAAGTATCCAAACTGGGATATCGAGTTATGGGGCCAAGAGGACCGCAAGATTTACAAGAAAGAATTGGATATGATCGTATCCAAGGCGGGACTTGGAGACCGTGTTCATTTTATGGGGACGACAACCGATGTACCAAGTGTACTCGTTAAGGCAGATATATTTGCCTTCCCAAGCGCCTATGAAGGATTTGGGCTTTCACTGGGGGAAGCGATGAGCATGGGCTTGCCAGCAATTGGCTATAAATCTTGCTCTGCTGTTAATGAACTCATCATCGATGGGGAAACAGGAATCTTATGTGATGATGGGGTAACACCATTGACGGAGGCCTTGGAACGATTGATGCAAGATCAAAACCTTCGCGTTACCATGGGCCAAGCCGGACGTGATCGTATGAAACAATTCAGCCCTGAATCCATTTGGGGACAATGGGAAAACTTATTGAAAGAAGTAAGTAACCTATAAAATAAAAAATGAATGAAAATTTCATGAATATTTAAATGATATTTAATCTCTATATGATACAGTATACGTATATCTTGTAAAGGTATACGTATTATTTGTATGGAAACATGGACACATAGGGATAAGCGTATTGCTTTGCAAGATTGTATAGTAATTGTTTTTAGTGTAAAGAAGAGGTATTGTATTATGAAAAAACAATTTGCAGCAATTTTTGCAGCAACAGCAGTTTTGGGTGTAACTACAGCATTTGCAGCTAACCCATTCTCCGATGTAACTCCTGATTCTTGGGCATACCAAGCAGTTTCCCAATTGGCAGCAGCTGGTATCGTTAACGGTTATCCAGATGGTACTTTCAAAGGCCAAAATGATATTACTCGTTACGAAATGGCTCAAATGGTAGCAAAAGCTATGGCTAACCAAGACCGCGCTAATGCTGAACAACAAGCTATGATTAATCGTTTGGCTGATGAATTCTCCAACGAATTGAACAACTTGGGCGTTCGTGTAGCTCGTTTGGAAGACCGCGTTGGTAATGTGAAAGTAACTGGCGATATGCGTCTTCGTTATCTTGGCGCTCAAGAAAAAAATGGCCATTATGTAACTGCTGATGGTGATTACAGCAAACATTCCAAATTTGACGCTCGTGCACGCGTTCAATTCAACGCAAAAGTAAATGACCGTACAGAAGCTGTTGTTCGTATGACTTCTGGTGATTTTGAATTGGGTGATGCTAGTAGCACTGCATCTGCTTCTATCGATCGCGCTTATGTAAACCATAAATTTGGTGAACGTGTATCTGTGAAAGCTGGTCGTTTCGATCAAACTATCGGTAATGGCTTGATTTATGATGATGGTTTTGATGGTGTTCAATTCAACGCAGGCAACGATAAAGTACAATTCCAAGCTGCTTACGGTTATGCAGTAGAAGGTGCAGCTGAAGGCCAAACTCAATTAGAAAATAATACATTTACATATGCAAGCATCAAAGGTGATTTGAATAAACATGTTAACCTTGGTGGTTTCTATGCACGCAATAATAAACATAAATTTGATAATACAGATTTCAAAAACTTGTATGGCTTCAGTACAGATGTAAACTTTGATAAAGTTTGGGTTGGTGGCGAATACGTTAAAGGCGCTGGTATGAACAAAGGTACTGCTTGGACAGCAGGTATCGGTTATGGCGCATATGACCAAGCTAAACAAGGTACTTGGGATGTAAAAGCTCAATACTTCAACTTTGGTCAATACATGGGTGCTGTATCCTCTACATGGGATATTGCGTATGATTTCGGTCAAAAACCTACATTTTATGGATTCAAAGGCTGGTTGGCAACTGCTAACTATGCATTGCAAGACAATGTTGGTTTGACTGCATACTATGGCTTCAACAACAAAACAAATAAAGCAACAGGTACTAACGATAAATTATCCAACTACTACCGTGTTGACCTTAACTACCAATTCTAATCTCATAGATTAGTGTAGTTTAAGAATATACAAAGGGCTGCAACTAGAATGTGGTAAAACCACACTCTGTTGCAGCCTTTTAGTTTAGGATATTATTAATTTTGAATCAGAAGGTGTTTTTATATGAAACTTCCTTTTACATGTCCTCAATGTGATCAGGAAAACAGAGAAAACGGAAATTTTATTCCCTCTATTGAACAAAGAGATATTATTATAACAAATCAAATTACATATGAATATACTTGTTCAAAAGGGCATCAATGCTTTTATGTACTACAAATAGAACGATTTGAAATGTTATATAAATTAGCAATTCATGAATTTCTAGAAAATAATTTTAGAGCTTGTGTGATTAATTGTGCGGCAGCGTTGGAACGATTTTACGAATTTTTTTTACAAGTTGTATTTCATCATAATGGGTATAGCAATGAGAGATTTTATGAAGAAATATGGTTACCTATTAAAGATAGGAGTAAAAGACAAGAAGCGTTATTTAAAGATACATTTATAGAATTGACTTCAATAGAAAAGACACCTGTTCTTAAAGATACGCTTCGTAAATTTAGAAATCATATTGTTCATCAAGGGGAATTTCCTAAAAAGGAACAGACAAGAGATTTTGCTGATACTATTTTTAGGATTATTGGAATTGGTTTACATACATTACACAAATATTGTGATTCTTCTATTGAAGTCATAAAGCATGAACATCTTCAAAGGCGATTTAGATCTAGATCTAATTGTAATTTACATAGTACAACTATATTTTTTAATACTAACTTTCCATCATATGATAAAATTTGGACATCAAATGATTTTAATGTATTTGTAAAGAATTCAGCTAAAGAACATGAGATTTATGAAGTTTATCTTAAGCAGGCAATACCTATTTTACATATGTTACAAGGGAGTACTAACTCAAAAGACTTAAGAGAAATTTTAGTGAAGATGATAATGGATGTACTGGATGATAATAGTATTAATATATTATTTCTTTTGGTTAATGAGTTAATTTCTTCTCGGGATGAAGAGCATAAGAAATAAATTTTCTATTTAGGTAGGAATTATATATCTCTATGTAGAAATGGGTTTGTAACAGATGCGTTTTTTAATGCAGTTTAGTTACAGACCTTCTTCATTGTTAAAAGTAAATAGTAAATAGTTGATTATTTATATTACAAAATATATATTATTTAACGATTTTTTCGTCAAATAATAAAAATAATATTGAAAAATGTATTTGGTTTATGTATGATGAGAGTAGTTGGAGGTGAATTATGTTAGTAAATATTAGTACAAGTAATTTTAAATCATTTGATAAAACAGAACGTTTATCAATGATATCCTCTAGTAAGATTCAAACTCATACAGATCATGTTCGGAAGATTAAAGATACTAAAATATTAAAGAATGCTGTTATTTATGGTGCGAATGCATCAGGAAAATCTAATTTGGTTGAAATCTTACAATTTATGCAGTGGACTTTGCAACATGGATTACCTTTTGAATCAAGATTATTTTTTTCTCGTACAAAAGCGGAAAATGAAAATACAGATAGTGAATTTGAGTTACAATTTACACTTAATGGGAAATTTTATGCATATGGTTTTTCCGTATTATTATCTGAAGGAAGAATAACGGGAGAATGGCTGTATGAATTACGTTCTCGTGGATCTGCTAAGCTTTTATTTGAAGTAGAGAATAAAATGCCTACATTAGGATCTTTAAAGTTAACAAAGGATGCTAAATATAGATTTACCATATATGCCGAAGATTTTGCTCAACAAGATCAAAATCGTTTATTTTTAGGCGTTATGAATCATGGTAAAGATATAAATAAATTACAAGACTTGGCGATTTTATTTGAAATCTATGATTGGTTGTGTAACCATATTGTGATTATTACACCGAGTACGATTCTTAATAATTTTTCGTATTACTACCAAGAAGGCTCACTAGAAAAAATCAGTGAATTGCTTGCTGATTTTGATACCGGTATTAGTAATGTGGCGGTAAAGAAAATTACACAAGAGGAATTAAAACAGTCCTTACCGATAGAAGTCTATAATAATTTGATAGAGAAAATTAAATTAAGTACTACAGAATTCAAAGGTGGCAAATTGACGATGCGTAGTCATGATACGTTTTTTGCTATAGACTTTCAAGATATAGAACATCCTGACATTACGACTTTATGTTTACACCATGGTGAATCACCATTCGATTTTTCTTTCAAAGAAGAATCTGATGGGACACAACGTATCTTTGATTTATTGGATTTAATATTATCTAATAAAGAGCATATGGTGTATATTATCGATGAATTAGAACGTAGCTTACATCCTAATCTTACGAAACATTTCCTAGAGTTGTTTATGGAAACTCATAAGAATTCTGATACGCAATTACTATTTACTACTCATGAATCAAGCATTATGGATTTAAAATTATTTAGACGTGATGAAATTTGGTTTATAGAACGAGACCATGAAAACTGTAGTCACATTTATTCTCTTGCTAAATTCAAGGAACGCTATGATACCAAATTGAGTAAAGCCTATTTAGAAGGGCGATATGGTGCTATACCGGTGTTATCTTCTATTGTGTCCATTAAAGGAGAGTAATTATGGGCCTTCGAGAATTTTCTAATTGGAATGTACGAGATGATAAAGAAGAAGTAGAACCTTTAAAGAAGTATATATTTTTGTGTGAAGGTAGCGTAACGGAAGTAGCCTATTTTAAGCACTTAATGAAAATTCGAAGAAAGTTAGGCATACATCCTTTTATTGATATAAGCATTTTAGAGCGAACTGAAGGTGATGTGAGTATATCCGCACCTAAGAGATTAGTTCAATTTGGGAGTGAGTATAAAACTAAAGATTGTTTTGACGGTGAAAGAGATACTATTGTCGTCGTATTCGATGCAGATGTTTTTGAGCGTGGGCAACCTCATTACTCCGATATTCTTGAAAATGCTAGACAAGAAAATTTTGTTGTAGGTGTAACTAATCCTTGTTTTGAATTATTTTTATTACTTCATTACGAAAATGGATTTTCTGAATATATTGAGCCAAAGGCTTTGGAATTGTTATCCCCAAAGGGATTAAAGAATAAATTAGCCTATACCATATTAAAAGAACGGGCTGGTGTAGATTCAAAAAGTAATAAGGCTATTGGTGCATTAGCTGAATTTGTTAGTATTGCTATAGAAGAAGAGCGCTTTTTGAATCAAGATATTAATAATTGCAAAGGTAAAATTACTAGTAATATAGGTCAAATTATTGATGACATATTACATGATTCTGTATGAATAAAAACATGTGATATATAATCTTTATGTAATGCATTATAAGGCTGTCCTAAAATGTGATTTAATCATATTTGGGACAGCCTTTTTCGTTTCATATTTGCTTAAAAATGAAAATAATATGAATATTTTATGTTCTGCTTATCGATTATTTATCTCTCATTGTTATACTAGAAAGGAATATTATAGTTGTGTGTTTTTCATATAGAGGGAACGAGGGTACTTATATACTGATTCATGCGACTATAGCGTGTAACATATAGTTTCTGTATAAGAGAGGTATTTTATGAAACATCAATTAGCTGCTGTGTTGGCAGCGACGGCTGTGTTAGGTGTAACGACTGCGTTCGCAGCGAATCCATTTTCCGATGTAACGCCAGATTCTTGGGCGTATCAATCTGTGTCTCAATTGGCGAATGCTGGTATTATTAATGGCTATCCAGATGGGACTTTCAAAGGCCAAAAGGACATTACCCGTTTTGAAATGGCACAAATGATTGCAAAGGCTATGGCCAATCAGGACCGCGCGAATGCAGAGCAACAAGCGATGATTAATCGTTTAGCTGATGAATTTTCCAATGAGTTGAATAATTTGGGCGTTCGCGTTAATCGTCTAGAGGACCGCGTAGGCAATGTGAAAGTAACTGGCGATGTGCGTTTGCGGTATCTTGGCACTAAAGCTACGAGCGATGGGTTCATAAGAACCCAAGGGGAGTATAGCCAAAAGTCCCAATTTGATATGCGTGCACGCGTTCAATTCAACGCGAAGATTAACGACAAGACGGATGCGGTAGTGCGTATGACAACCGATTCTATTGAATTTGGTGATACTTACGATGATAATACAGGTGAAATGACTGGGGCAGCTTACATCGACCGTGCTTATGTGGATCATCGATTTGGCAAATATGTATCGGCAAAGGTAGGTCGTTTTAACCAAGTTATCGGCAATGGTTACTTCTATGATGATGCGTTCGACGGTGCTCAAATTAACATCGGTAACGATAAAATTCAATTCCAAGGGGCTCATGGCTATTTCTTAAAAGGGATGTTTACCAATACCTCCGCAGATATGAATGATACCGTTACCTATGCTAGCCTCAAAGGTCAGCCCAATAAACATATTAGCATGGGTGGTTTCTATGCTCGTATGAACGTACCATATAATATGGGCTTCATATTTAGAACGTTTTATGGTTTCCATACTGATATTAATTTTGATAAGGTTTGGATTGGTGGCGAATGGTTGAAAGCAGCCCATACGGACCATGGTACAGGCTGGACTGCCGGTGCAGGCTATGGTCATTATGACATAGCTAAAAAAGGCACTTGGGATGTGAAAGCCCAATACTTTGATATTGATGAGAAGATGGGCGCTGTGTCCTCTAAATGGAACCTTGCTTATGATTCTACACAAACTGAAAGTAGTGGACACTTATGGTTCCATGGGTATAAAGGCTGGCTCGGTACGGTAGATTATGCATTGCAAGACAATCTAGGCCTTAGTGTATATGCTGGGTTCAAAGGTAAAACAAAATCTGAACTTGCTAGTTATAATCGATCCTTGGCTAACTACTACCGCGTGGAGCTTAACTATCAATTCTAATGTGATGTCGGGCTATTCTGATGTCTTGATATCCTAATCTATATGTGTTGTGTAATGTATATTATTAATGAAAGTATGTGTTATGTAATGTATATTATTGATGAAAGTATGTGTTGTGTTTGTGGAGAGGGTTAGATTATGAAAAAACACTTGGTAACGATGTTGGCAGCAATGGCTGTGTTAGGTACGACGACGGTATTCGCAGCGAATCCATTTTCTGATGTAACGCCAGATTCTTGGGCGTATCAATCCGTGTCTCAATTGGCGAGTGCGGGCATTATTAATGGCTATCCAGATGGGACTTTCAAAGGCCAAAAAGATATTACTCGTTTTGAAATGGCTCAAATGATTGCGAAGGCCATGGCTAATCAGGATCGCGCTAATGCGGAACAACAAGCGATGATTAATCGCTTAGCCGATGAATTTTCCAATGAATTGAATAATTTGGGCGTTCGCGTGGCTCGTTTAGAGGACCGCACAGGTAATGTGAAAGTTTCCGGTGATGTGCAGTTTTTATTGCGTCATTCCTTTACGAAAAATGGCGTATTAGTAGGGCAAGCCGGTCAATATTACAAGCCATCTAAATTTGATATCCGTGGTCGTGTGCAATTTAATGCAAAGGTCAATGACCGCACCGATGTAGTGGCTCGCTTTAGAACCTATCAAATGGAATTTGGCGACGGCGGTGAATATGAATCCGCTCTTACACTGGATCGGGGGTATGTAAATCATCAATTTGGCAAACATACGTCTGTGAAGGTGGGCCGTTTTAATCAAGTCATCGGCAATGGTTTATTGTATGATGATACATTCGATGGTATTCAGTTCAACACGGGTAACGACAAGGTTCAACTTCAATTAGCCCATGGCTATGCGACGGCAGAGCATAATGAAACCCGTTTCTTGCCAGACCGTGATCAATATAATTATGCAGGCCTCAAAGGTACATTGAATAAGCATATCGATGTGGGTGCATTCTACTCCCGTCATAGAAGAGATAAAACCGGTTATTATAATACGTACGGTAATTTGTATGGTTTAAGCACGGATATGAATTTTAATAAACTTTGGATTGGTGGCGAATGGGCGAAAGCGGTTGGCACCGCACATAGCCATGCTTGGACTGCTGGTATTGGTTATGGTAATTACAACGCCGCAAAAAAAGGTACCTGGGATGTAAAGGCGCAATACTTTAGCTTTGATCAAAACTTAGCGTCCTATGGATCCAAGTGGAATTTCCCATTTGATGCCAATAATTACCATTGGGATTATAATGCAACACCACCATCTGTTACCACTACATACCGTGGCTTTAGAGGCTGGATGGCCACTGTGGACTACGCATTGCAAGATAACGTGAGCCTCAATGCATACTATGGATTCAAGAATAGAACACATCGTATCGATGGTTCCCTTAATGAATACTTACCAAACTACTACCGCGTAGAGCTAAATTACCAATTCTAATCCAATAGATTGGCACAACTTAATATAATGTAAAAAGATGGCGAAATAAGATTGCAAAATGTATATTTCGTCATCTTTTTTGTTATATTAGCGGTTTTTCTACAGGTGTTGAGGGTATCTTTACAATCCTATGAAAATACAATGAACTTTATTCTAAAATATAAAATATTTGTTATAGCATGTTATACTTATGTTATATTCTGCGTATAACGGTTATCACTCATAAGGGGTTAGGGAGATACAGTGTTAGTAGGGCCGAATTGCAGATGTGTATGGTTCTTTTTTGGAGAGAGGTATAGTTATGAAAAAACAATTTGCCGCTATCTTTGCAGCAACAGCTGTGTTGGGTGTAACAACTGCGTTTGCAGCGAACCCATTTTCCGATGTAACCCCTGATTCTTGGGCCTACCAAGCCGTGTCTCAATTGGCTAGTACTGGCATCATTACTGGCTACCCAGATGGGACTTTCAGAGGCGAAAATGGCATTACTCGTTTCCAAGTGGCACAAATGGTGGCGAAAGCGCTTGCTAACCAAGACCGTGCTAATGCGGAACAACAAGCCTTGATTAACCGTTTGGCTGATGAATTTTCCAATGAATTGAATAACTTGGGCGTTCGCGTGGCTCGTTTAGAGGACCGCATAGGTAATGTGAAAGTAACCGGCGATATGCGTCTTCGTTATCTTGGTTCCCAAAAGAAAGATGGTAACTATGTAAACGCTGTGGGCGATTACAGCAAAGGTTCCCAATTCGACGCGCGCGCTCGTATTCAATTCAATGCGAAGGTCAATGACCGCACAGACGCTGTGGTTCGCGTAACATCTGGGGACTTTGAATTTGGTGATGCGACTAATGGTGGCAATGCAACGGCTACTATCGACCGCGCTTATGTAAATCACAAATTTGGCGAACGCGTGTCTGTGAAAGCTGGTCGCTTCGATCAAATGCTCGGTAATGGTTTGATCTACGATGACACATTCGACGGCGTTCAATTCAATGCAGGCAATGACAAAGTTCAATTCCAAGCAGCTTACGGTTATGCTGTGGCAGGTGCTTTTGACGGCTTAACTAAAAAATCCAACAAAACATTCACCTATGCAGGCCTTAAAGGTCAACTTAATAAACATGTAAACCTTGGTGGTTTCTATGCTCGTAGAAATGCGCACAAATCTAGCGGTGACGCGCTCAGAAACATGTATGGCTTTAGCACAGACATGAACTTTGATAAAGTTTGGGTTGGTGGCGAATGGGTGAAAGCTGCTGGCGTTTCTCACGGTTCTGCATGGACTGCTGGCCTTGGCTATGGTGACTACGACCAAGCAAAACGCGGTTCTTGGGACGTAAAAGCACAATACTTCAACTTCGGCCAAAACTTAGGCGCTGCATCCTCCACATGGGACATCGCTTACGACCTAACTAATACAGCTTGGGCTACAACTGGAGCTGGTGTCACTACTAGTGCGTTGAATTACCAAGGCTTCAAAGGCTGGTTATTAACTGCTGATTACGCATTACAAAAGAACGTGGGCTTAACAGCATACTACGGATTTAATAACAAAACAAACAAGGCTACCGGCGATAATGAAAAACTTTCCAACTACTACCGCGTAGACCTTAACTACCAATTCTAATATGATGATTGGTATCGTTCATAACTAAAACAATCCCCTTGATGAGTATCTCGGTACTCTTATCAAGGGGATTTTAAATTAGAACACGCCTGTAGTAATTAGCAAGACGAGCCTGATATAGTGTCTCTAGAATTAGAACAGGCGTGTTCTAATTTGTAAGATAGCCTGATATAGTGTCTCTAGAATTAGAACAGGTGTGTTCTAATTAGTAAGATAGCCTGATATGGTCTCTCCAGAAATAGAACAGGCCTGTTCTATTTTTTAGGAGAGGTATTAAAGGGTCCAGGCAATACTACAGGCCTGTACTAATTTTCAGATGAGATATTAATAGAACAAGGCCTTACCTCTAGAATTAATATACCCTCTCGTGATATATTACAGATAAGTAGTGTTTTTACGTTTATATGTATAAGGAGATACTCTATGTTTCGCTTTCAAAGTGAGTTATTATTACGTTTACAGAAACAATTTGTATCTGAACATGAGGCTGAATTCAAATCTATTGAGGATTTGATAGAAGCATTTATGACTCAATATAATCGTGGTGATTTTAATGATACGATAGAAATGAAATTACGTGATTTATACGAGGCTGCAAAAGAGGCTGATACGACTGAGGAATCAAAGAAATTGTACAATAAGATTCTTGCGTTATGCCCTGACGAAGTAGATGCTAAACGAGAACTTATAGCTCTTGGATTACATCCAAGCTTTCAAATTCATCAGTTGAAACAGCTAGTAGAATCGTTGAAAAAACCTAAGAAAATGGATTGGCATATAATAGAGTCTCGGCCTTATATGCGATGCCTCATCGATATGGGGATGATATATTTAGAATACAATATGTATAATGATGCGATTGCATGCTTTACTCCTGTCTTTCACGGGGACAAGCAAGACCATTCAGGATTCCTTGTGTACATGATGGTTGCTTGTTGTGGCGCTGCCAATTGGGATCGTGGTCGCAAGGTGTATCAGCGCTATCTCGCATGTTGCGATGATATACAAAATGCATTTAATCAGGCGCCGGATATCATGTTGCCGATGCATATGTTGTATATTTTATTGGCTTTACAGTGTGGTGAAAGTAAGATTGCCTATGATGTATTAGCAGATCTTGTTGACGAATATGAAGATATTGATTGGTTATTACAAGATGCAACGCGGTGGAACGATTTTGTGGAAGACCATTTAGAGACCATTATGTATATGGTAGACCAAGTGATTGATATAGATTTTGATCCACGGGAATTAATAAGCTTATATACTGCTATCTCATTTTTACCGACTCAATTGGTGAGTTTTGAAAGCCCATTATGGCAGACTTTATATGATGCGTATGAATGTGTTACCGGTCTAATTGTTGTGAATCGGTACTCTAATGATAGTTATATAGGAAAATGCGAGACAGCTCATATGAGTCCCGTAGAAGTTGCTAAAGGTGGAGCTGTGCGAGGAAATCCGGTATATGACAATATACGGTTTGGTGCACAAATTACACTTTCACAAGCTGGCCTATACACAGTAGCTGATTTTAAAACAGTTACTAAACAAGAAGTATTGATGCTACCAGGCATTGGTAAAAAAACGGTGGAACAACTAGAGCATAATGGCGTTATATTTAAAGCGTAAAATGTGACTTGAGCTCACTAGCTATCCTAGGATAACGAAGGGCTATTTGTCTTTTCCATAACTAAAACAATCCCCTTGATGAGTATCTCGGTACTTATCAAGGGGATTTTAAATTAGAACACGCCTGTAGTAATTAATAAGATAGCCTGATATAGTGTCTCTAGAATTAGAACAGGCCTGTTTTAATTTGTAAGATAGCTTGATATAGTGTCTCTAGAAATAGAACAGGCCTGTACTAATTTTAAAAAGTATGTTAATGGAATCAACAGATAGTACAGGTCTATACTAATTTTATTTCTCTCATATTTACAAACGACAAAATATAAATTATAATTTAAGATAATTTATAGTTTATTTATATTGTGAGAGTGAGAGGATTTTTATGAGACATGTAAGTAAAGCAAAGCTATCGCTAGCTGTGGCACTGGCGATTGCTGGATCTGTAATGCCTAATATGATGGTAGATGCGGCCTATACCGCTCCGTATACTGATAATACAGATTTTGTAGCTAACAGTGATGATATGATACGTGTATTCCCAGAATACGATAAAAATATATCTTCTATAGTAGCGAATGGTGGTATGGTTATTATTGAAGACGGGTATTCTAATATTGGCTATGGTCATAGTGCATTTGCTACCAGTAAAAATGGTGGAGACATTAAATTGAAAAAAGGTGTATATAATTCTGGTAGAGTGAGTACACCTGTTGCTCTTGCTCAAGGGGGCACAATTAATATAGGCGTCCATGATCATCACGGCGAATTTACGGGTGATAAAATATTCGTTGAAGGCGATGTTATAGTTAAACATGATCCAATTCATAGCTCAACCATTAATATCGGTATAGATGGTGAGGAATCCAATTGGTCTGGGCTAGCTTTCAATTTAGCTGATGAAAATGACAGAAAATATAATCATATCAATGTGTTCCTTGGTGAAAGAGGGGATTGGGAGTTATTGTATCAAGGTGGTCTTGATGGCACTAACCTTGATAGCAGTACTATGCCTAGCCGTGTACATCGACTCGTTGGTTCTACGAATCGAAATTTTCAAAATATGGTAGAGCAAAATGAGCATAATAAACTGTATATTGATAAGCTCGAAGGCCATGTGAATTTTATTTATGATCCTAATGATGAATATGCAGATACCGAGGATCCAGAATATACACCGCCAACCACAACATATAATGGTTTAACGGCTGATTCCTTCTGGGGTGGCGACATACATATCACAAGTGCAGCCCCTAATGCTGGCGCTCATCTATACACCAGCCGCAAAGGGCTAGATTTGTCTACTGAGGATAATGTAAATAAGGTTTTAGATAATCTTGCACACAAGGTGTATTACCATAACTATGTGACTGGTGAAAGAAACCTTGAAGGCACAGTAGCCATTGCTTCTGAAGGTGCTGAATCTGGCCGTTTTAAGGTATTAACATCTGGTTATGCTAAAGAAGGTGCCATTACATGGCAAGTCGATCAAAATGGTCAAGGTAAATATGTGTACGGTAATACAACAGTAACGCCTGCACCGCAACCAGTGCCAACACCAACACCGGTGCCACAACCGGCGCCAACGCCAACACCGGCACCAGCGCCACAACCGGCACCAACGCCAACACCGGCGCCACAACCAACACCAGCACCGCAACCGGCGCCAACACCAGCACCGCAACCGGCGCCACAACCAACACCGGCACCACAACCGGCGCCAACACCAGCACCGCAACCGGCACCAGCCCAATCAACGGCATATGATACTCCGCATATGCGTGGTGCTCGTTCTGCGATTATGAGCAACATCAACGGCTGGCGCACATTAACAAATACTTACCGTCCTCGTGCATTGCAACAAGGTGCAACAACAGGTATTTGGGCCCATATCGGTGGCGGTCAATATAGCTATGATGCACAAGGTATTGATACCGACACAACCTATACACGCATTCAAGGTGGTTACGACGCTAAAACTGGTAGCGGTTGGACTGTAGGCGGTCAAGTGTCTTACCTTCGTGGCCATGATGATTATGTGTTCAATGGCTCTGGCAAAGAAAAGGCCTTTGCTGTTGGCGCCTATGGTTTGAAAGACCTCGGCCGAGATCAATACATTCAACTTGAATCCCAAGTTGGTCGTGTAACGAATACTTTCACAGCTCGTAATGAAATTGGTGAAAGCCTATCTGGCGAAACGAAGGCTAATGCATACACTATCGGCGCTCGCTATGGTAAAACTGTGAAATTACAAAATGGTGTATACATCGAACCGCAAGCACAATTGAGCTATACTCACTTTGGTGGAGATAGCTTTAATGCAGGCACCATGCATGTAGACCAAGCTGGTGTAAGCAGCACTGCTGGCGGTCTTGGCCTTGAAATTGGTAAGACCTTTGGCGCAGGCAGTATCTATACTCGTGTCGGCGTTAACCATGCCTTCTCTGGCTCGGTAAAAACTACATACACAAGTGGTTCTACTGTGAAATCAACAGAACAAGACCTTAAAGGGACATGGACTGACCTTGCATTCGGTGGCCGCTATGGCATCAATGCTAACAACAGCCTTTATGCTGATATTAGCACCGGATTATCTGGCGACTATAAAGCAGGCTGGTCTGTGAACGCTGGATTTACACATAAATTCTAAGATATGTTTACCTAAAACAATCTGAGGATATAGTTGATATATAAATAGCCCCAGAGCACTAATAGCTGTATATATTAGTCGTTAGTACTCTGGGGCTTTTATAATTTTAACTCGTATATCTGTATTTATAGATGCTTATTGCTTAAAACAAAAGTTCTCTTTATAATTAGCTTCTCTTATTTGTCTTGGAAAAGACAAATAGCCCTTCGTTATCCTAAGGTAACTAGGTAACTGAAAGGCCATTTCATCACTTTCGTATTTTTTGAGATGAGCCTGACGGAACTACTCGCTTGGCTATCTTCTTTTATTATAAGAAAAATTATATATATCGTCAAATTCAAATGAACTTAATCAATTATGTGGTATCTTTAGAATTAGAACAGGCCTGTTCTAATTTTTAGGAGAGGTGTTATGGGACTCGGACATTAGAACACGCCTGTTCTAATTTTTAGGAGCAGTATCAAATGGGCCTATCAATACTACAGGCCTGTTCTAATTCCAAGTAGGTATGTCAGAGGAACGCAATCTCAGAAAATGTGGTATAATAAGTTGTTAAATCGTATACAATCATTTTTATACCTACACAATCTACCTACCATTAGTATATATTAATGTATATATTAAAATGTGATTCATATAATATATATATAGTATTAATATAGGTAGTAATTCATAATGAGGAGGCCTCATGTTTCAACGTATATGCGCAGTGGCTATGTTTGTAGCCGCGCTGTTTATATCTGTTATACCCAATGCCGATGCTCGGCAAGATATTTATGCTTTCACCTATAATGGCAATAACTGGTATGTGGACCGCGATTCGATTGATCGCAGTAAACCGGATGGGTTGCTACATTTTACGGTGTATACCATGATTGGTTTGCGTTATGATGTGGCCAGTGGCAGTGAGTATTACAACGCTGATGTATATTATTACGATCAAAAATTGTCTACCGAAGGTGGTCAGTTATTATATCGCAACCCAGGTATCTTGGCGGCGGCTCGTGTGGCACGTCAACAACCGGATGCGCCTAAACAAGCACCAAAACCAGTGGTAGCACAGCAAACAGCATCTCAATCGATAGCAGCTCAAACGGCGGCTCAATCTGTAGCGCCAACGGCACCGAAACCCAATATCGTCAAGGCGTTATCGACACCAGTTCAAGCGCCTGTACCTGCTAATGGTCCTGTGAAAGTAAACACTCAAATACCTATTGTATTACCAACAGGCCCAGTGAAAAAGGTGGCGGCTAAAACGGTAATGACCCTTCATAAAGCACCTCAACAAACAACGGATTCCACATCTGAGTCCGATGAAACAGGAACAAATCATACTCGTAAATAATCTTAACACTACAATCTAGTTCTATGTATACTGAGAATACATCAGTTATATATTCGACTAGGTTGTAGTTTTTTATTATAATGATAGTATACAAGTGTTAACAATAGGACTTATGACTGGGAGGATATAAGTTCTAGTTTATCTATAGTTGGGTTGAGCTGTCATAGAGGGTAGAGAGATATGAAGCAGTTCGTAAAGAGGCTAGCTTGTGGTGTTTTGGCAATCGTCACGATGGGCACCATTGTAGGGTGTAGTCGAGAGGAGCCGAGTGTGACGACAAATTCTGATCGTGCGCCCGTAGGGTATAAGGCGATTGCCGCCATGAATGCGTCGGCTGCGGAAAAGGCGGACCGCAGTGTGCGCACGATGTCACAAGAGGATAAGATTGGTCAGTTAATGTGTATCGGTCTAGAAGGCACTACATTTGACGAGTCACAAAAAGAATTAGTACGTAAATATCGCGTAGGCGGTATTGTATTAGATAATGATAATATGGAATCCAAGGAACAAGTGCGGGCTTTCACAAAAGGCATACGAGACACTGCGAATACGTCGAGCCTCATGATGCCGTTCATCGCCATGAATCGAGAACGCATGCAGTACAGACCTAGCCTGATGCTGCCTTGGACGGAGCCCAAGCTATTATCGAAACAGGGTCTTGATGCGGTGTCGAGTCTAGCGACGCGCACGGCCATTGAGATGCGCGACCTTGGGTTCAATCTCAATTTGGGTGTCATGGTGAATACCCACTCGTTTTACTCGTACACGAGCGATGTGGACCGGGCGGCGCGCATCGGTGAGACTATTACTAAACGCTATGCGGCGAATCGCGTGTTTACGGGGTACCAATATTTTCCAGGCGGCGCTGATTACACGGTGCCGGGCATGAAACTAGATGCATCGAAGGCGAGCCTCATGGACGATGATGGTCGCGTATTTGCTCAGCTCATCGATGCGACGCGTGACGAACATCCTATGATTATGGTGAATGCTGTGAAAGTACCCTCTATCGATGCGAATCATCCTGTGAGTCTATCTAAACCGATCATTACAGATTGGCTACGGAATGAACTGGGCTTTGACGGCGTGGTGATGACCGATGATATCGAGGTCGGTGCTGCCGTTGCTGGTATGTCCATAGAGGATTATGCGGTGCGCACCATTAATGCAGGCAGCGACATGGTTATCCTTTGTAAGCATGCTAAGCACATCAAGGCAGTTCACGATGCATTGACGCAGGCTGTAGCAGATGGAACTATTTCCGAAGCACGGCTTGATGAATCGGTGCGCCGTATCATGCTCATGAAATTTAGCAATGACCGATAGATATGGCTTACAACTGTAAGCTTTGATAATAAGAATGTAAAATTAGGCATAGAAACTCTTTTCTCGTAATAATGTACCCTCTTTACTGGACAACCAGTAAAAGGGGTACATATCATAATGGGAAAAGAGTTTTTTATGTGTAAAAAATGAATTTATTATCTATTTGTTAAAATTTACAAGATATATTTTATAGTTTATTTAAAATATGATATAATAAACTCCTGAGAACTATTTTAAGGGAGGTGAGATCTTATATGAAATGTAGTAACCATGAGGCGGTCATTGACGCCATAATGGAACTATACAATCAGGACCGCATGGAAATGAGTGTTGTACACGGTCCTTACAGCGTTGGTAAAACGTATATCGCTAGAGAGTTACAGTCTCGATTAAGCAAGAATCATACCATATATCTGCTTGGACGCTTGGCGAATGAGTCCATTCATATTCGATCAATTGAGAGAGAACTAAAGGTGCCATCAGGGTCTTTTAAGACCTTAGAGGATGCATTGCGTGGCGTTTTTCAAGCAAGTCTTGACAAGCGGATCATGCTCATCATAGATGATTATCCTTCATTTGTGGATACGGTTCCACAAGCGCCTATCATATTGCGTGACTTGATGGAAACCTATCGCGACCATGGCAAAGTATTCGTACTCCTCATGGGAACCCATGTAGACGAATTAAAAGGGCGAATCTTGGGCGAATCAAGCTTGATTGCAGCCTACATTCATAGTTATTTCAAGGTCAATCCGTTCACACTTGATGATGTGAGAGCATTAGGTTGGGACTATACGGATGAAGACCTTGTTAAGCTATACCATGTAACAGGTGGTATGCCGGGGAACCTCGTGCATATAGATCCCGCCTTATCGGTAGATGAAAATATTGTGCGTCTATTCTTTAAACCACAAGGCATATTATGTACGGAACCACAACGATTACTTATGCGCTACATTCGCAATACAGGCGCCGCTAATGCGATTCTCTATGCGTTGGCACAACTGGATAAGCCGTTCTATACAGAATTATGCCATGCCAGTGAGCTTAAAAGTGGTACCTTTGCAACCCGTATGGCCGACCTCTTAGATATGGAAATTATTGGACGTATTCAAGGTGGTAGCCGTGGTCCATTGCGTTACGCAGATTACCATTTTGTGAATACTATGTTCCAATTTTGGTACCAGTTCGTGTTCCCAAATCTTGAGGAAATTAATTGCGGTCAAGGGCAATATATTTACGATACCATTGCAAAACCTGCGCTAGATACACTCGCTTAATACAATCGTTTTAGTGAAATGAATTCGAATTCGTGCGACTTGTAATTGATTCGAACTCGCTCATTGTACAACAATCGATTCGAATTCATGGAGCTATGTAAAATTGATCTAAATTGGCGTACTTTACTGAAATAGGTTTGTAATTATACACAAATACATATGTAACAACAAAAATTCCGCTGTAAATGTATGCATTTATGGCGGAATTTCTCATTTGTCTAAATACTCAATTGGGTGTATATTCCAAGTAAGCCTAGGCAGAAAGGAACGAATATGAACGTAAAGCATGTGGTTTGTCCCCAAAAGGTGTTACAAGCGGTGACAGACCTTAGTTTAGTGCGCGTCTGCCAAGAACGTCGTGTATCGGTGCTCAGTACGGAACGAGCCGTGTGGCCCATCGAGGAATTGACTATCGATGCGGCACAAATCGAGCTATGCCGACGCTATCGGCCGCTTATCATGCGGTATGCGAGCCGATGTAGTACGGCTGTGATGACGGATGACGTCGAATCATTTCTGTGGATCATCTTTATCGAATCCATCTATAGCTTTCACACATCGGGAAAGGTACCATTTTCTGGCTATGTGAAAGCAGCCATTCATTATGGTTATCTTAATTTTTATAAACAATCAGCTCATCAGTGGCGCCACGAGTTGACCTTGCCTCTATGCACCGGTGATGATGTATCAGAGCCAGCGATGGATCAGTTCCCTAGCGATGTGGATCTTGAACGAGATATTGTCGGTACGGTGACAGAAGACGAATTGCGCAATCGTCTGTGGTCTGCTTTCAGAAAACTGCCACGGCAGCAACAACAGTTATTGTATGCCCTATATCGAGATGGCAAGAGCTGCGTAGACATAGGCTGTGAAACACATCAGTCTAGACAGGCTGTGCAACAACGCCATAAAAAGGCCATCGACCAATTGCGGTACTATATGATGGTAGCGGATAACAAAGAATTCGATATGCAAGATATGCAAAATATGCATAGTTATAAGTAATTTTAAAAAATCTAAAATATTTTTTAATTTATATATTTACAGTTTGTAATTATAGGTATACAATTAACTCATAAGTGCTGATAAAGCACCTACTATAACACGTGTTATTTATAAGCTTTTACAAGAGGAATTCCTTATTTTATTACTGACTATTTATTAATCTTACAGAAAGGTTAAGATAATGTTGAATACAACGTGTGCAAATGTAAGTAATAACGAATTAATTTCTTGTAACCCAAATGCAATATATGGCGATGTAGATCACCATATATGTTGCTTGATCCCAATCTATATTGACGGCGGTGATTGTACCGCGTGTTACTATGTAGATGGTCGGCGTGAAATCATCCATAAATCCATTAAGATGGTATTGAGAGAAGTAGCGCACCACGAGGGAGTTCTAGCAAACGGCATTCAATCGTCGAGGCGGTCAAAGCCGATGTATACGGACCCTAGAACGATGAGTCCGAACATGACTTTTGCGAGCCTGAAATCGCGCAAACCCATCGGGCGTGATGTGGTATATGGTTTATTCAACGTTATCATTCCATTTCAATACCGCATTGAGCCAGGACCAGAACCACATACAACGTATATCATCATAGGAGACTTTGATCCTATACTCGTATTTCATTCCCCTGACCACGTGCAACGCAAACTACGCGATGCTTTGTTAGAACATCTAGATTATACGAAACGGATACTCGCCAAATTGAGTACCTGCGGGAACCCTTATGTGGTGGCTGAAATTTATGGTGCCTCGAGAACGCTAGCGGGAGTATAGCAACACATTTTGAGAGTGTGGGAGGGTCGTAATATGAATTACGCAACAAAATTATGTATTGTTTCAATGATGAGTGTATTTAGTGTATCTTCTATAGGCCTAGTGCAAGCCGCTGATACACCTATCGTTTCAACTGGTGGTGTAGCCTATAATATTGGATTGCAGGGATCTACTTTTTCTAATTCAGACAATGTATCCTTAGGTGGACAAACTGGAGCCACTAATAGCAATCCCTATTCATATACTGCAGACCCAAATGCAAAAGGTAACAATGTTGCCATTGGACGCTTAGCGTTGAACGGATCAAATGGTGGTGGTAATGTCGCATTAGGCGGTAAAACCTTTGTTGACGGTAAGGGCGATTACAATTTCATGGGCACCTTTGCTGCAGGTTATAAAGCTACTCTTTCTGATACTGTTGCCATCGGTTACTTTAGTGGTGCCAATGCTACGGGTAATAAAAACGTGTGGATCGGTAGATCGCAAGCCGGAGGCAGTAAGGGTAATAATACGGTGTTGATTGGCTCTAACTCAAACGTGAATGGTGATTTCAACTATGGCATGGGCCATGGCGTTATCTTTGAAGGTAACAAGAACTCTGCTATTGGTGCATACAACAAAATTGAAGGTAACCAATCTGGTGCCTTTGGTGTAGGTACGTATAATGTGGCCACTGTTAAGGGGGATAATTCCTATAGCGTAGGTAACAAGAACGAAATTGGTGCCAATAACACATTTATAATGGGTAATAATGTGAAAACATCCCTAGATAATGCAGTTGTATTAGGTAATAATTCCACTGCTGAAAGTAGTGATGTGGTGAACACCCCAAGCTATACTTATGCAGGTGGCACCGTTAACTTTGCCGGCACTGCACCGGTATCCACCGTATCCGTAGGCGCTACCAATCAAGAACGGACCATCACTCATGTAGCGGCAGGCCGCGTAAGCGCGGATTCTACGGATGCCATCAATGGTTCCCAATTATATGGTGCAAATCAACAAATCGATAATCTATATAACAAAATTAGCAACATTGGAAAAGAGGCCAATAAAGGCGATGCTCGTGCTGCGGCACTAGCTGCATTACATCCAATGCAATTTGATCCAGATAATCGAGTACAAGTGATGGGCGGTATTGGCCACTACAAAGATGCCAATGCGCTAGCCCTCGGTGTGGGGTATTATCCAAAGGAAAACTTGCTCCTCACAGCCGGTGCTACCGTTAATGACCACATCATGGCCAACCTTGGTGTATCCTATAAATTCGGTGAAAACAAAACGCTACAAAAAATCTCTCCTGCGTCCTATAATGCTCTCGAACAACGGGTTGATACATTGGAGGCCCAAAATAAAAAGTTACAAGAAACAGTAGATATGCTCGTACAAAAATTGAATAACAGATAATATTGAGATACTCAGATAGCTGTATAATATAAACAGATCATTCATAAAAACCTCAGTATATAAGCGGATAGTTAGTCCATTGCGATTAGCTATCCGTTTTTTATTATATTAATTATCTTATAAATATGTTAATAAATTTAATGTAATTATAAACAAACTATTTACAAATATTTAAAATATGATAATATAATTCATGTAAACATCATGAATAAATGATGAGTGAGAGATCGTATTATGTATTTGTTTGTAAATGGAGAGGGAAGATTATGAACAAACGGAAACGCTTATTGGCGATATTGATTAATGGTATGTTGTTATCCAGTTTATGTGTGGCTAGCGCAGCGGATGTTACGGCAGGTGCTGGTAATGGTATTGCTTATGGGACTAGCAGTAGTGCTAACAATACGCAAGATATTGCAGTCGGTAACAAGGCAAAGGTTGAAAACTATGTTGGTCAAAATGGTAGCGTAGCTATTGGTGCCAATGCACATGTTGAAAATATGGCAGGTGGTGCAGAAGCCGCTGTAGGAATGGGACAAACATCATATTCTGGTAACTTTTGGTCCTCTGCTCGTGTACCGGCAGATTCATCTAAGGTAGTGGGTTCTGTTGCGATTGGTAATAACACATTTGCTCGTACAGGTAGTACCATGATTGGTTCCCATAACTACCGTGGTGCTATTGGCGATACTACGATAGATACAGATAATAATGGTACTCGTGGTGCCAGTTTAAATGTGTATGCAACAACAGTCGGTGCTAATAGCTTTAGCAATGGTGCTTTTACCACTACTACAGGTACATACAATGTCATTAGTTCCTCCTACACAGGTGGTCGTTTCTCAACACCTACTCAAAACTTTGGGGCTACCGTAAATGGTGCTTTCAACAGTATTGAATCTACAAGTGGTGGTTCCACAGCTGGTGTAGCAACGGCTATTACTGGCGTTGCCAACCGTGTAGCGAATTCTAATGGTGCTCTTGTATATGGTGCAGGTAATGAAATCACTAATTCTAGTGCTTCGTTCAGTACGCCTGGTGAAAGTGCTACGTCCGCGAAGGATTTTGCAGACAAATTAAAAGCTGCTGTTACATCCTCTAATGGTGCTGGTGCTACCATGGCCTTCGGTGGCGGCAATAAGGCAGATTATACATTACGTACATCCCTGATTGGTGTAAACAATACCGTTACGGGCATACGTGGTGACCAAAGCAAGGACAATTTAGCCCTCGGTGTTGGCAATACTGGGACTAAGGTGCAACATATGACGGTTATTGGATCGAAGAATACCGTGTCCGATGCAAAGAATACAGTTATCGTCGGCGATAACCGTACCGTAACAGGTGCTAATAATACCGTTATTATCGGCTCTAGCGACAATGGAACGACAACAGCAGTTCACGATGCAGTGGCCCTTGGTCATAACACAGACGTATCCACCGAAGGTGGTGTAGCACTTGGTAGTGGTTCTAAAGCGACAGTAGCTGCAGGTGCAGTTGGTTATGATATACTTACTAACGCGCCATCTACCGATACATCTGCTACCTGGAAATCCACGGCATCTGCTGTGTCCGTTGGTGATGTAGCAAATGGCGTAACGCGTCAAATCACATCCGTTGCGGCTGGTACAAATGATACTGATGCGGTGAATGTAGCGCAACTTAAACGATTACATGACATGATATCCGTGAATGCATACAATACTGTCAACGTTCAAGGGGATGTAACGAATCTTAAAAAAGATGTATCCCGCTTAGATAAACGTGTTAACAAGGCCGTAGCTGGTTCGGCTGCCTTGGCGGCCCTTCATCCGCTCGACTTTGATCCAGATGCAAAATGGGACTTTGCGGCTGGCTATGGTCATTACCATAATGGTAATGCTGCTGCACTCGGTGCATTCTATCGTCCTAACGAGGACGTTCAATTGAGCGTAGGTTCCACTGTAGGTAATGGGGAAACTGTTGTGAATGCAGGTCTTTCTGTGAAAGTTGGTGCTCATAGCAATGTATCTCGTTCTCGCGTGGCCATCGGTAAAGAAGTGCTAGAACTTAAGAAAACCGTAGCTCTTCAAAATGCACAAATCCAAAAATTGACAGCCCTCTTAAACGATGTGGCAGGTACGCATATGAAAGCAGACCGCACTACATTATTCCCAGATGTGGCTAGCAACCACTGGGCATATGAAGCCGTGAGTAACTTATCCCGTCGTGGTTTAGTAGAAGGATACCCAGATGGTACATTTGGTGGTGATCGCTTGTTAACTCGCTACGAATTTGCAGAAATCGTATACCGTGCCCTTCAAAACGGCGTACAAGTAGACGAACAACTCGTAACAGAATTCAGTCCAGAAATGGCATTGTTCCGCGTTGACACAGTGGCTAAAAATAGCCAAGGACAACCGACAATTGAACGAGTTAGATTGAATAAAAATAATATATAGAGAAAAACCGATACGAACTCTAGCGATTAGTAGTAGTGTTTGTATCGGTTTTATATTTTTAGTATTACAACATGGGGAAAATTCACGTAAATTTAAATTGTATTTCATTATTTTTTCATGTAAGATTAATGTGACATGTATAGAATACAATAAATTATCATAGTTTGGACGAGTATAACTTTTGACTTTGCGACTACAATTATTTAGTATTGTTCAAAAAGGATGCATACTATGGAGTCTATACATTTTATAGGATACCATGGAACTAAATGTGGGTATGCAAAACAGATTTTAGAGGAACGACATTTTAAACCATCTAAAAAGAGTTCAGAGTGGCTAGGGAGAGGAATTTATTTTTTTAAAGACGATGTACTTCAAGCCTTATTTTTCGCAAGAGCTCGTTATTCCAACGAAAAGTATAATATTCGAGTATTAAAGGCGAGAATAGAGTCAGCAACATATTTTGATTTGACGATTACTAAGCATAGAGATTCTGTTTATGGTATGTTGAGTCATGTTTTAGAAGCCTTAGCCGGAAAAAATCCTAAATTGTATAAGGTTATAGTAAGTCATTTTCCTGAATTAAAAGATGGACTTAAGGAACATGCCAGTGAAGGGTACGTACTGGATCTTATGTATCGGATAAAACCTTATGATTTAGTGATTTGCCCATATGAAGTACCAAAACAAAAAGCTAAACAAGCTTTCAGATTTAAGCCTACACAAATGCAGGTGTGTATAAAAGATGATTGTTGTATTAATTATGATTCATTAGAAGAGGTGAGTAAGAGTGAATATAGCCCAATATGAAAAGGAGTTCCTTGAACGTTTGGAACAAATGACTGCGGAGGAATTAAGTCATATATTTGAGGATATATTTGATTTAAAACAAGCAGATAATGAAGAGAATCTATTAGTGCAATTGGCACATAATAAAACTCATGATAATACAACTAAGAGTTTATATCAAAAATTTATTGATTCTAAGACAGTTTCAGTTATTAATAATACAGATAGAGTAGCTATACCTTTTTCAAAGATAGATAAACGATATGATTTTAAATCTAGCGTTTATAAACAACCTGTACAATATATTACTAAAACTGCATCGTAATTAAGAGGTTACATATGGAAAAGAGTAAACTTCAGTTTTCGCCACCCATATTAAAATCAAGTTACTTATCAATTAATGATGAGTTCATAAAAAATAATACGCCAGAATCTATGAATAATATAGAAATCCCATTTAAGTATCAAATTGATCATAGTGATATTGAGGATTGTAGTACATTTGTAAAATTTACTATTACTGTTGGCGAGGAAAGTGATAAATATCCATTTATAGCACAAGTTGAGATGTTATCACAATTTAGTTGGGAGAAGGACTATAGTGATAAAGTTGATAACTTATTAGAGATTAATGCGCCAGCATTGCTATTAAGCTATTCTAGACCAATTATTTCTATGTTAACATCTATGACACCATTTCCTCCGTATCATATACCTTTTTTGAATTTTACCAAGCAAGATGACGAGTAATGGTATTTGTGTCATTTTAAAACTATATATTATAAAAACAACAAAACGAGGCAACGGACATATGGTCGTTGCCTCGTTTTCGTATTCAAATTATTTCTCAAAGTACCCCAGCATTTCAATGTGTGTCAACACTTCGTCCATGTATTCTTCGGTCGGTACAACGTAGTTATAGCCATCCTTAGTGGTGCGGTTAACAGTTAGATTTTCGTCGAGGTTGGCGATTAAATCGGCCCGAGAGATTGGTTTAGCTAATTGTTTCATCACGTATAATAGGCCGTTGTCGACGTCCCCGTCCACTTGGTTGTACATGTTGCCCGGTGTGAGGTATTGGCTGCCGCCTTTTTCCACAATGGTTTCGATGTATTTAATAAAGCGCTCTGGGATGTAGCTTTCATTTTCAACAAACGGCGTGCGAGGATAGGAAGAACCGTAAATGTTGAGGTTGTCAGTCACGATGAGGAGGAACAGACGTTGATACAACACGTCGCCATCGATGACATAGCCCGGATAGTGGGAACTAATATAGTTGACGATATCCTGAACGGTAAATTCCTTGAACGTATCCATCAACACCTTGATAGCGATGTGAACAGTATTGGTCCAGTCCTCAGGAACACCCTTCACATTTCTAGATGGCGCCATAAAGTACAGGTTGTTCAAGATGTCTTGGGTTACAGTTTCGTCGTGATTGATCTTGTCCTCGTTGGACAGTTTCGTCAATAGGCTCATGCGGAACTGCGTGTCGTACACGTAATCGTAGAACTGTTCCTTGTCAATATAATTGCCGTTGGATAGGGTGGAAATGTTTTTTTCCACGTCTCCTGAAAGCCAGGTAATGAAGGATCGTTGTAATGATTCGTCACCTACATAGGCACAGCCGTGTTGACGAGCTCGTTCGATGAAATCGGATACATACACTGGATCATTGTACGTTTCCAAGTACTCGTGTGCTACGTAATAATCATTAGATTGTAACACTCGATTGATATTGTTAATTTTGTAATTCGATTGGGCCCGAGAACGATCGTCGCTGTTCATCGTTTCCGCTACAAGCTTTAACACACTCTTCGTATACAACGTGCGTTCTAATAAACCCTTATCTTCCGCCCGTTTATCCGCGTACAACATAATATCGCGCAATTGCTCTAAGCGTTTCCAGCCAGGGTACGTATTGTACGATACATAAGCGATGCCACGGCTCGATAAATTCTCGCTACAAATATCGAGAATTTTGTCTTTCACCATGTCCGGTACCCAAGACCAGATACCATGAACGATGATGTAATCGAAGGTGCCGAAATTCGTATCCACGTCCATAATGTTTTTTTCGAGCAGCGTCACGTTCTTAAGGCCGATGGATTCGATGATCTCCTTGCCGTGCTCCACCTGTACGCCGGATAGGTCGATGCCTGTGAAAGTCGCCGTAGGGTAGTACATCGCTTGTGGGATGATATTACCGCCGCAGGATGCGCCAAGCTCTAATACGCGCGCCTTGCTCGGCGCCACCGGATCAAGTCCATAAATCTTAGCCTTAGCATACAAATTATTAATATTCGTGCTAGAAAATGGCTTTGAAATATATAGGAACGTATCGTAGGATGCTTTTAAATCATTAATACTCTTTTCCACATCCGTAGGCACGTCCATAGTATGCGTTGTCGTATCCGTTGCATCCGGTTTGGATACGACATTCTTGTTTGTTGCCGTTTCAGCAGAGGCTGATGCGGCCTTATTTTTTTTAGTTTCCTTTTTCATAATTAACCCCTTTGTCTACACTCCCTCATGTATTACTGTAGATTAGTATATCATACTACATTGTTTTATGGTGAAAGTTTATATCCCTATATATATAACTATATACAGCAAATTAAATGAATCATAGAATTAGCATTTTATAGATATATATAACTATAAATAGAGAAAATAGAGGAATTTTAAATTTAACTATAATAGATGGGCTCGCAACTAAATTCATGAATACCTCATTCATGCTTTACAAGGTATATTTGATAAGTTTTGCTAATTTAAATGCTTATTTTTCTTGATAGGTAATGGTTTTTATATCCTTATTTAACATGGTTTAATAGCATTTTACAATATATCGAAAAAACTTGTAGTGTATAAACATATTAATATCATATTTATGAAGAAATCGTGATTGTTAATATTTATGTAAGTAAATAAATCGAAAATAATTAATATATGTTTACTGAAATTGAAAAAAATCGTACAAAAATGTGTAAAAAATACACCATTTATTAACAAAAATTAAAAAAATAAACATTTTTCCAATTTTATGAGAAAAAAATGAGAGAAAATGTTTTACAAAAAGAAAATTTTTTGTTATAGTATGTACATGAAGTAAGATGAATGAAAAGTGAAACATGAGAAAATGTTCTTCACACAATGATTTTTATTTCTATTGAATAGGGATTAATTAAGGATTATAAGTGTCTTAAAGAAAGAGAAAAAGAAAGGGGTTCATAGAAATATGAATAAGATCTTTAAAGTTGTTTGGAGCAAAACAAAAGAATGCTACGTTGTAGTATCTGAAGTAGCGAAAAACAATGGTGGTAAGAAAAAAGTTTTAGCTAGCGTATTGGCTGGCTTAGCTATGGTTGGTGCAGGGGCTCAAGTACAAGCGTATAGTGGTTTGGGCGGGCATGATAATCCAGCTGTAGAAACACTAGCAGTAGGCCCTGATACATGGGCAAATCAAGAAGCTGCTGTTGCTGTTGGTATGCACAATAATGCAAATGGTCAACCAGCAGGTAAACATTCTGTAGCTATCGGTAGTTTCTCAAATGCTAACGGTGAAATATCCATTGCAATGGGTGGTGTAACCAATGCAAGCGGTAAGATGTCAGTTGCAGTTGGTTATCGAGCTAGTGCTACTGATGAAGCTGCCGTTGCATTAGGTAATATGGTTAGTGCTGATAAAAACTCCACAGGTGTTGGCCCAGGTGCAACTGCAAGCGGTACATATGCATTTGCAGGTGGTTACCAATCCGAAACTACTGGTATTAGTGGTGTTGCTATTGGTGATAATGCAAAAGCAAAAGCAGCTAGAGCAATGGCTATTGGTGGTCATGCCGAAGCTACAGCTGAGCAAGCTATTGCCATTGGTAGTGATACTGGTGCAGGTAATAAAACAACAGCATCTAATAAGAATGCTATTGCGGTTGGGCATGGAGCAACGGCAAGTGGTTTAGATACGGCTGCCATTGGCACTTCTGCTACTGCTAGTGGTCAAAGCTCTGTTGCTCTTGGTAATGGAACACAGTCTACTAATCTTAATACAACTGCTATTGGTAGTAATGTTCAATCAACAAAGACAGGTTCAATTGGTATTGGTGGCAATGTTGAATCCATTGGTGATTATTCTGTTGCAATCGGTAGTGCTTCAGAAGGAAAGACCGTTAAAGCTGTTGATTATGCTACTGCAGTTGGTGGCTTATCGAATGCGGCTGAACGTGCGGCAGCATTGGGTGCTGGTGCCAATGCAGCTCAAGCAAGGTCCGTTGCAATAGGTTATAAAGCTACCGCAAGTACTGCAGATGGTGTTGCAATTGGTTCCACGTCTGTAGCATCTACTGCGGCAGGTGTACAAGGTTTCAATCCAGCTGATTCTCGCACAAATAAATATGGTGGATTAACTAGTGCTGCACAAACATCTACACTCGCGGCAGTCTCTATTGGTAATGGTTCTGCACAAACTCGTCAAATCACAGGCCTTGCAGCAGGTAAAGAAGATACTGATGCTGTTAACGTAGCTCAATTAAGAAGCGTTAACTTAAAATATGCTGCTGATACGGGTAATAGTGATTTCTTGCTAACAGATGGTACATTGACTGTAAATGGTGATGGTGACCTTATTTCCACATCTGTTGAATCAACTGGTGCTATTAAAGTAACAGCTAAAAAAGGTGGTAATATCACTCATACAGATGGTAAAGCTGTAAAACCTACTACAAATGGCATTGCAACAACTGATAATGTAGTTGACGCTATTAATGATTCTTACTGGAAAGCAACTGCTGGTGGTAACACAGATGGTACTCCAAGTGTAGGTAATGTTAAACCTGGCACACAAGTTACTTATAGTGCAGGCGATAATCTAAAAGTAAAACAAACTATTGCTGCAAATGGCAATCAAGAATATAAATACTCCTTAAATCCAGTTTTAACAGGTATTACATCTATTGCTAATACTACAACTGGACCAAAAATGACATTTGGTGGTAATTCCATCAATATTACTGGTGGTTCCTTAGATATGGGGAATAATAAGATCACAAATCTTGCGACTGGTATAGATGATAAAGATGCAGTTAATGTAAAACAGTTGAAAGATACTGAAATACATATTACCCCTGGTACATATACACCAGATAGTAATAAAAAAGTTACATTAACATACGAAAATGGTGATAATAAAACTGTAGCTGGTAAAACAGCTGTTATCGACTTATCTGGTTTGGCAACAGGTGGTACAGCTTCTACTGAAAGCGTAGTTAAAAAGGCAGCTGCAACTGGTGATACTAACATTGCTGATGTTTCTGTTGCAGGCGGTAAAGCTGTAAATGATCCTGGTGCTCAATATGAAGTATCCGTATCTAAAAATGCTGTTAAAGATGCAGCTCGTGAAGCAGTAACAGTAAATAATGGTGGTAACACAGATAATCCTATTTCTGTAACACCAACACAAGACAATACTAACCACAATACAACATATGCTGTTACATTCGATGGTAATAAAGCTGCAAAACAAATCCCATTAACTTATAAAGCAACTAATGGTACTATTACAACTGCTGATCAAACCGTTAAACTTGATAAAGGTTTGAATTTCACAGGTGGTGATTATACAACTGCTAGCGTTGGTGCTGATGGTAAAGTAACATTTGATGTTAACCTTGGTACAGCTCCAACAGTAACTGATGGCAAACCTGGTGTTCCAGGACAAGCTGGTGCAGCTGGTAAAGATGGTATTGCTACTGTTAAAACTGTAGTAGATACAATTAATAACTCCGGTTGGAAAGCAAATGCTAAAGCAAATGGAGGTACACTTGTTGGTAGTTCTACAGCGACTGTTGTAAAACCTGGTGATCAAGTAAACTTTGCGGCTGGTAAAAACTTAACAGTTAAACAAGATTTGACTGGTGAACATACATACACTTATTCTTTGAATAAAGATCTTAAAGATTTAACTTCAGTAGAAATTGGTGGTAGTACAATTAAGACTGATGGTGATCATATTACAATTACATCTCCAGATACAACTACTGGTGCTACACCTGGCGCTACTGTAACAAATAAAGTTGCAAATCTTGGCGATGAAAAACATATTAAGCCTGATACTTATGCTGTTGCTAATGATGGCTCCGTAACATTAAAATATGTTGATGGTAATGGCAAAGATTTGACTGAAACAACTAAAATTACTGGTATTGCTAAGCAAGATCTCTCCAATATTACACCTGCTGGCGAAACTAAGATTAAAAACTTAGCTAAATCTGCTATCAATATGGAAGATGGTAAAAATACAAAAGCATCTAAACGTGATGTGAATGGTGTAGATACATATAAAGTAGATGTAGAAGGCGATTTAACTGGTATTTCTTCCATTACAAATGGTGGTACAAACAACGGAAAAATTTCCTTTGGTCCAAATAAAACTGTTACTGTAGATGGTGATCATAGCATTACACTTAATGCAAGCACAGGTAAGATTGGTGGTTTACAAAACTTAACATTTGATCCAACAAACTTCACATCTGGCCAAGCAGCTACAGAAGACCAATTGAAATCTGTTCATGATACGTTGAAGGCTAGTGAACTTCATATTGCGCCAACAGCATCTACTCTTACTAATGAACATCTTGGTGGTACTGCATCTGGTAATACAGCAACAGGTGCTGCCGCACAAGCTTATAAATATGATGCAACTACAAAACAAGTTGTATTGGAATACAACGACGGTACTGGCGCTAATAAGACTGGTACTAAAGCAGTTATCGACTTCTCTGCGTTAAACACTGGTGCAGGTGCTTCTTCTTGGAATATTGCATCTGATAAAGTATCTACTACTGAAGGTACTGTAGCAGCAGGTTCCGGGGCAACTCAAAATATTGCTGATGGCAAAACTGTTACTATGAAAGCTGGTAAAAATTTAACTGTTAAGCAAGAGAACGTGGGTGGTAATGCATCTGTTGCATTCTCACTAGATAAAGATCTTAAAGATTTAGATAGTGTAACAACTAATAAAACAATCACTAAAGAAATTACCTTGAAAGATCCTAATGGTGGTGCTACTTCAACCACTATTAAGAAAGATGGCGACCGCATTACATACACTAATGATGGTAGCACTACAGTTAATAAAGTAGCTAACCTTGCAGATGAAAAACATATTACTCCAGGTACATATTCTGTAGATAGTACTGGCAAAGTTACCATGACCTATACAGATGGTAATAACACTCTTGTACCTAATACGACTACAGTAATTGATGGTCTTGTTACTAAGAAACTTGATAATATCGATAATGATGGTAAGAAAACTATTACTGGTCTTGGTACAATTGTAAAAGCTGGTAACAATGTCACTGTATCTGAAGCATCTGATGCTACTACAGGTCAAAAAACATATACTGTAAATGCTGTAACTCCAGCGGTTTACACTAAAGCTGATGGCACTAAAGTAGTTAAACGTTCCGATGGTACATATACAACTAACTTAGATGGTTCTTCTGGTAATGATGTAGCTGCAAGCGATGTAATCATATCTTTCCAAGATGCAGCTGGCGATACAAAAAATGCCACTTCTATCGTTAATAACGTTGGTTCTGCTATCAAAAATCAAACCGGTGGCGATTTCTTAACAAAATTAGATAATGCTAATACAGCAACTCCAAATGCTGCAGTTAATGTATCCGATTTGAAAAATACGGCAGATGGTTTGACAAACAAAGGTTTGAAATTCGACGCTAACGTTGGTGGTGTAAAAACTAATAAATTAGGCTCCACTGTGAAAGTACAAGGTGCTGGTAATGGTGTAGATGCTGATTATAGCGGTACGAATATCAAGACTTTTATTTCTCAAACTGGTGATGATACTACAATCGATGTAAAACTCGATAAAAACTTAACCGGTATTAACTCTATTACTGGTGATACTAACTCCGGTAAATTAGTATTCCAAGATCCAAACGCTACTGGAAATAATGGTGATGCTTTCAAATTCACTGGTGGTAACATCAATGCTGGCAATAACAACATTACTAACCTTAAATCTGGTATTGTAAACAATAATGCTAGTGATGATAAAAATGGTGCTAATATTGGTGATGTTAAGAAAATTGCTAAAGATACTGATTTACACATTGCTCCAACTGCAGGCACTACAAATAATGTAGCTGAATATACAGTTGATGCTAATAATAAAGTAACATTGACATACCAAGATGGTAATGGCACTGCACAATCTGGTCCTAAAGCGGTTATCGATTTGTCTGCATTGGCTAATAAAATTACATCTGGTTATACTTTCAACACGAATGCTATTGCCAAAGGTGGTACTGTTGATGGCTCTGCATCTGTAAAAGCAGTTGATAATGGTGGCACAATCAATTATGCAGCAGGCAAAAACTTGACTGTAAAACAAGAAGTTGATACTACTAATAAAACACAAACGTATACATACAGCTTAGATAAAGATATTAATGTTGAAACTGTGACTGTAACTGGTCAAAACGGTAAAGACGGTAAGATCGGTATCAATGGTAAAGATGGTGTAACTCGTACTATTTCTGTTGAAGTTCCTGGTCAACCAGGACAACCTGGTACACCTGGTGTAGATGGTACAACAACTACACGTCTTGTATTCGATGATAAAGCACAAGCTAACCTTGATGATGGTATGAAATATGCTGGTGATGATGCACAAGGTACTGATAAAACTAAAGTTATCGCTAAGAAACTTAACGAAACATTAGATATTATCGGTGGTGCTAATAAAGCTGACTTGACTACTGGTAACATCGGTGTAAACAATGATGGTAATGGTAAATTACTCGTTCAATTGTCTAAAAAACTTAAAGGTTTAGATTCTGTTCAAACTAAAACTGTTGAATTAGGCGATCATACAACACCTGGTGGTACAACTAATATTACTTATAATACTGGTGATAAACGTATTGAATACACAACACCTGGTGCAACTGCTGGTTCTACAGAAACTAAGAAGGTAGCAACTACTGACGATATCTGGACAATCCAAGGTAATGGCACTGATGTTGCTCCTGTTAATGGTAAAGTTAATGTAAAAGCTGGAGACAATGTTGTTATTAAAACACCTACAACAGCAGATGGCTCTATGACAATTAGCGCGGTAACTTCAGCAGTTTATACTAAGGCTGATGGCACTAAAGTATATAAAATTGTAGATCCAACAACAGGTGCTGTTACATGGAATACAAAAGCTGATGGTACTGGTACTCTAGTCGTTGCAAGTGATGTAATTGTATCTTTCCAAGATGCAGCTGGTAATACAACTGGTGGCGGCTCTATCGTTAATAACGTTGGTTCTGCTATCGATAAAACTGGTACATCCACAGGTAATACATTCTTAACTAAATTGGATACAGCAGCTAATGATACTCCAAACGCAGCTGTAAACGTAAAAGATCTTAAAACTACATCTGATGCATTGATTAATAAAGGTTTGAATTTCACTGGTAACAACACTGGAACTGAAAATGCTCATAAACTTGGTTCCCTTGTGAAAGTTCAAGGTGAAGGTGTTGCTGCAACAGACGTTCCAAGCTTTGCATCTGCAGCTGGTAATATCGCTGTAGTAGCTAATGGCACAGATACATTGGAAATTAAGTTGAATAAAAACTTGAAAGGTATCAACTCCGTAAATAACGGTAGCACATCTATTACATTGAATGATGCTCCAAATGCTACAACACCTGCTGTCACTATTAAGGGTGGTAACTTATCCATGGGCGATGGCACAACTAATGGCAATAATAAAATTGTGAACTTAGCTCCTGGTACAGATGATAATGATGCAGTTAACGTAAAACAATTGAAGGCTGCTAAGACAGTTGTTGCAGCCGGTACTAATGTAACTGTTAATAAGACTACAGGTGCAAATGGTGAAGATGTTTACACAGTAAGCGCTACTGGTGGTGGTACTGGAACTGCTTCTTCCTGGAATGTAAAATCTACAGGCAACACAGATCCTACATCCGAAACTGCTGCTAAGAACATTTCCGATGGTAAGACTGTTGAAATGGCTGCAGGTAAGAACCTCACTGTAAAACAAATATCTGATGCTAATGGTGCTAAAGTCGAATTTGCCTTGAATAAAGATTTGTCCAACCTCGATAAAATCGTTGTTAATGGTAATGATGGTGCTACAGGTCAAGCTGGTGTATCTATCGTTGGTCCTAAAGGCGCTAATGGTGTTGATGGTAATGACGGTAAAGTAGGCATTACAGGTAAAGATGGTAAAGACGCAGTATCTATCTCCGGTAAAGATGGCGTAGGTCATATCGGTTTAAATGGTAAAGATGGTGCTAATGGTATTAGTGCTGATATCGTTGTTGAAAAAGGTAAAGCTGGTGTAGATGGCAAGGATGGTGTAGATGGCATTACACGTATCATCTACAAAGATCAAGATAATAACTCTCATCAAGTAGCGACTCATGATGATGGTATGAAGTTTGCTGGTGATGATGGTCAAGCAAACCAAGATACAAACCCTAATGTTATTAAAAAGCATCTTAACAATGTAGTAGATATTATTGGTGGTGCAGATAAAAATAAATTAACTGACAATAATATTGGTGTTAATAATGATAATGGCAAATTGAAAGTTCAATTGTCTAAGGAAATTGACCTAACTCCAAGTGGTAAATTAAAGATTGGTGATACTACAGTTAATACTGGTGGTTTAACGATTACTGGTGGTCCATCAGTTAAAAAAGATGGCATTGATGCTGGTGGTAAGAAAATTACTAATGTAGCTAATGGCGATGTAAATGCGACATCTAAAGATGCTGTTAATGGTTCCCAATTGTATCAAGCTATGCAAGATGCGAAAACACATTTAGATCATGGTCAAAATACAACTGTGTCTGGTACAGGTACGCAAGCTGACCCATATAAAGTGAATGTTCAAGGCGATTTGAATAAAATTTCCTCTATTACAAACAATGCTGGTGATGGTAAAGTTAAATTTGATCCTAATCAAACTGTTACTGTAGCTGGTGATCATAATATTAGTTTAAATGGTAAGACTGGTGATATTACTGGTTTAACTAATACTTCAATAGGTGGCGCTGATTTTGCTACTAAGGGGCGTGCTGCTACTGAAGAACAATTAAAAGAAGCAATGAATACTTCTGTTGAAAAGGTTAAGAAAGCAGCAGATGGTGCTAATGATAAGAATATCGCTGAAGTAAATCCTACTGGTGGTGCTACTAATTATGGTAAAGCTGGTACTACTTATGAAGTATCTGTTTCTAGAAATGCAGTGGAAAGTAATGCCCGTCTTTCCTATACTGATAATGGAAATCCATCTAAGAAGGTAACCTTATCTGAAGGATTAAACTTCAAAAATGGTACTAATACAACTGCACGTACTGAACCAAATGGTCAAGTATTCTATGATGTAAATCCTAACCTTCAAAATATTTCTTCTATTTCTGGTTCTACAACTGGTAATGGCCCACGTATCTCCTTTAATAATGCGGGTTCCAATAGCACTGTAAATATTGATGGTGGTAACCTTAACATGGGTGGTAATAAAATTACTAACCTTGGTAAAGGTACAGCTACAACTGATGCTGCAACTGTAGGTCAATTGACTAAGGTAACATCTAACAACCACTCTGTTGTAGTAACTAAAACTACAGATGCTGATGGTGCTCCAGTTTACGACTTGGCAGTAACAGGCACTCCAGGTGCTCCTGCAGCTGACCCTCGTGTAGATATGCTTGGCGAAGAAATCGGTCGTGTAGGTGCTCAAGGCGCAGCTCTCTCCGCATTGAAACCTATCCAATACGATCCATTGGAACCAACTCAAATCATGGCTGGTTATGGTAACTACCGTGGTAACTCCGCAGTGGCTCTTGGCGTAGCTCATTACAAAAATGAATCTACATTAATCCATGGTGGTGTATCCTGGGCTGGTGGTTCTAGCCACATGATGGCAAACGCTGGTGTAACTTGGAAAGTTGGTAACCGTGATAGCGAAGCTGCTGTAGCAGATCGTTACCGCAAAGGCCCTATCAGTTCCGCGTATGCAATGCAACAAGAAATGGCAGCTATGAAAGCTCAAAATGCCGGATTAAAAGGCGAAGTATCTGACTTGAAAGCAGAAAATGAACAAATGAAAGCTCAAATTGCTGCAATGATGGCAAAATTAGGTTTATAATTTGATAGATTAAACTTTCACAGATAACGGGAAGAGGGAACTCGATACCGAGAACCCTCTCGTCCCTTTTGGTTCGACTAAGAAAAGAGGAATAGATATGAAAAAATCTACAATGCTTGCTTTCACAGCAGCAGTATTAATGAGCGCTGCATCCCTTACTGGTCACGCAGCCAGCGCACCTACATATGATGATGTATTAATTGTTAAAAACCCTGTAATGACGCCACAACTCGGTTCTGTTGTACTCGTTCCGGTAGCGAGTCCACAAACGGTGGCAGCTGTTCATGATTATGTGAAAGCTTGGCAAAATGCAGAAATCAACATTGCAAAAGCTAAGGTTAAATACGATGATCATAAACAATTGACGAAATCTGAAAAGGTTTGGTTGCATTCTTATGACAAACATAACTATGCTGACTATTTCCGCACACATTCCATCGGTCGTGTGCATGGTCAAGAAGTGTTCATGAACTGGAACGGCGAAAACCGCAACAAAAATGAATACGAATACTTTGATATGCCAAAATACAATGAGCAAGATGGTTTCACAAATAGCTATGGGTACAATGTACTTCGTGGCATGGTAGACCAAATCAATGCAGTTATCCAAGAGCAAAAGAAAATCGGTGGTCCTATGACTGACGAAGAAGCACAAGCGTTGGAAGACTCCATTTTGGACATCATGGCTCATGATCAAGAACATGTAAACAATGACGAACTTCGTCACTACATGAACGAAACAATTTGGTACGCCGCAAAACAAACGGTGAAAAACAAAGCTAGCGAAGAACCTCAAGCTGGTGATGACCACGAAGTAGACCTTCGCGCAGCAATGGCTAATCCGCCTGTAGATCAACCTCAATCCCGTAAAGTAAACTTACGTGATGCTATAGGCAAATAATCTGGCTGAACACTAAATTATAAATCCATATGGCCCTTATAGGCTCTCTAATCCCACCCCCTTTCTTCTATAGGGGCCATAATAAAAACGCTCACACTGTAAGAACGGACTTTTGAATTGAACGCAATTTTGAAAGTGCCGTCCCATAGTGTGGGCGTTTTTTGGTGCATAGAATATGGTTTTTAGTAGATCCATAGGTTCATTTTGTGTGTAGTTTTATTTGAAATACTAGCATATATTAATAGATATATATTAACAAACCATAAAATTTAGCGTTATACAATTTAATGTATTGAATTAATGAATGTCTTATAAATACAGTATTTTGCTGATTAATCGTGTAATTTCGATTTATTAAATTTATAGAATAGTGATATTGATTAGAGGCCTTATTTTGACTAACTTTATATTATTTAACATATTTATAAACTAAAAAGAACTATGACTTATATGAAAAGTATATGAAGAAAATGACGTTGAGTACGCTATAAACATAGTTATAGCGTACTTTTTGATAAATGTGATTGTTTTTACACATACATATAAATTTCAGTTTATTTTCATCTAAAATATAAAATTTCATTAAATAAATATGTGTAAAAGTATTTACAATTAATTAATAAATTGATATTATTAAGTTATCCTATATGAAGTGTGTGTGAATGAGAGAAAAACCACTCTTCATGAAGTGAACTAAAGTGTAAAAGTTACATTTTTCATGTACTTATGAGAAAGGGGTTCAAAGGTTTTATGAATAAGGTCTTTAAAGTCGTTTGGAGCAAATCTAAGGAATGCTACGTTGTAGTTCCTGAAATTGCGAAAAATAATAGCGGCAAAAAGAAAGTCCTAGCTAGCGTATTGGCTGGTTTAGCTGTAGCTGGCGCTATGGGCGGTATTGCGCCTCAACAAGCAATGGCTGGTTATGATACTGGCAATAGTCATGTTAATATTTGGGCAGATACAAATCCAAAGAGCAATGGTCAAAACTATAATGTTGGTCAAAACTCGATCGTTGTAGGCTATCAAAATACTACTGATAACGTAGCTGGCCATGATGGTAAAGTAGCAATTGGTGCTAAAAATACATCCACAAATAACGCTTCTACAGCTGTAGGTAATGAAAATAAAGCTACAGGTGGTGCGGCAACAGCCGTTGGTGCTGGTAATACTGCTTCTGGTAAAGCTTCTGTTGCTCTTGGTAATGTAAATAATGCTGATGCTAAGGCTGCTATTGCTATTGGTACCTACAATAATGTTAATTACACCAAAGGCTCTTGGCAAACAACACCTAAACACGCAGGTGAATATTCTACTGTAGTAGGTAATTACTCCAGTGCAACTGGTACAAGTGCATCCGCTATGGGTGTATATACTAATGCTACTGGTGCAGGTTCCTTTGCTGCTGGTTACAACAATAATGCAAATGGTCAAAACTCCGTTGCTATTGGTTCTGAAAATACATCCCATGTAGCAGACACTGTAACTTTGGGTCAATTTAATAATGCAAAAACAATGGGTGGTATCTCCATTGGTAAAAACAACTTGACTGATTCTTCTAATGATGGTCGAAATGCTGCGAATACTAGAGATGAAAACTCTCAAATCGCTATCGGTCGTGACAACGTTGCAACTCACCTAGATACGATTGCTATCGGTCGTGAAACAACTGCATCTGGTTCTGGCTCTACTGTAGTCGGTGCTCGTGCAGAGGCTTCTGGTGACAATTCTATTGCTATCGGTCAAAGTGGTAAAGGTTCTCCTAAAGTAATTGCATCTGGTGTAAACTCCATTGCTATCGGTATGCAATCTCAAGCTACTGGGGAAGCTGCCATCGCTGAAGGTGCTGGTTCTCGTGCAGGTGGTAAATATGGCGTTGCATTAGGTCGTACAACTAAAGCGAATGCAGAAGCTGCTACAGCATTAGGTAATGCAGCAGAAGCTAACATTGCCAATGGTGTAGCTCTTGGTGCATCCTCTGTTACAACAACAGATAAAGGTGTGTTAGGCTACAACCCATCTGATCCACATGATCGTAAATATAAAAACTTAAAAGGTAACGTACAAACTGCAACAACTGCTGCTGTATCCATCGGTAATGGCGAAACATTGACTCGTCAATTGACAGGCCTTGCTGCTGGTACTGCTGATACGGATGCTGTTAACGTAGCTCAATTGAAAAACGTTGGCGTTGCTGTTGCTGGTAATACTGGTAAGAGTGATTTCTTGGCAGATGGTGGGCGATTAAATGTTATCGGCACAGGTCGTGTATCTACTGTGGCGGCTCACGAAGGTGAAAAAGATTCCACAATTACTGTTGCTTTTGATGACAAAGGCATGGTGAAAGCTGGTAAAAACGTTACTGTTGATGAAAAAACAGTTGATGGTCGTACTACATACACAATCAACGCTGCAGACGCTGCTGCAAAATATGATTTCTTAACAAATGCTAAGGCTAACGGTGGTAAATTAGATGGTACTGCTACAGCAACTAAAGTTGAAAGCGGTCAAACTGTTACCTATGCAGCTGGTAAAAACTTAACAGTAAAACAAGATATCAACCAATCTGCAGGCGAACAAACATATACATATTCCTTGGACAAGGATTTAAAAGAAATTACATCCATCACTAACAATGGTGGTACAACAATGAACTTTGGTCCAAACAACATCAGCATCACTGGTGGTAACTTGGATCTTGGCGGTAATAACATTACTAACCTTAAATCTGGTGGTGATACAATCAACAATGCTGCTAACATTGGCGACGTTATCCGTATCTCCAAAGCTAATGATTTACATATTGCACCTACAGCAGGTACTAACAATAACGTAGCTGAATACACTGTAGACGCTAATAAAAAGGTTACATTAACATACCAAGATGGTAATGGCAACACTGTTAACGGTCCTAAAGCTGTTATCGACTTGAGCGGTTTGAAAACTGGCGATATGAGCTCCTTCAACGTGAAATCTTCTGCTACAGAAGGTAAGGTTGCACAAGGTTCTGCTGGTGTTCAAGAAATCCGTGACGGCAAAACTGTGGAAATGCAAGCCGGCAAAAACATGACCATTAAACAAACTAATAAAAATGGTAATGCAGCTGTTGAATTTGCATTGAATAAAGACATCGATTTGACTCCAGATGGATCTATCAAAATCGGTGACACTAATATTACTGATAATGGTTTGACTATCAACGGGGGTCCATCCATTACTAAAACTGGTATCAATGCTGGTGGTTTGAACATTACTAATGTGAAAGCTGGCGTAAATGATAACGATGCAGTTAATGTTAGCCAATTGAAACAAGTTCGTGCTGATGAACGTCACATCAAACCTGGTGAATACGCAGTTGATAACAACGGCAAAGTAACAATGACTTACCTTGATGGCAATAATAATGACGTTCCTAACGAAACAGCTGTTATCACAGGTATTGCTAAACAAGATCTTTCCAATATCAACAAGGGTGGCGAAACAGTCATCCAAAATCTTGCTAAAAAATCCATCGATATGGAAAATGGTAAGAATACAAAGGTTAGCAACCGTGAAATCAATGGCGTTAAAACTTTCAAAGTAGACGTTGAAGGTGATTTAAACGACATTACATCCATCACAAACAAAGCTGGCGATGGCAAGGTTGTATTCGGTGGTAACCAAACTGTTAACGTAGCAGGTGATCACAACATTAACTTGAATGCTAAAGTTGGTGACATCACTGGTTTAACTAACGTAACGTTGGATGCTCCAGATTTCGCTAAAAAAGGTCGCGCCGCTACTGAAGAACAATTAAGCATCGTTAATAACGGTTTCAATAACACAGTTGGCTTGACTGGTAACACAGGCGCTACTGATCTTCAAAAATTGAACCAAGCTGGTGGCTTGAGCTTTGGCGTAATTGGTGCTAATAATGGCCAATACATCAAAACAACTGCATCTGGCAGCAACGTAGCTGTTGACTTGTCCGATGAAGCTAAAGGTAAATTGAACAATACTGTAGAGGTTCGTGGTAAAAATGCTGCGAAGGTTACTTCTGTAACAGAAAATACTGTTGACGGTGGTAAGAAAACAATCTACACAGTAGACGTTGATAATGTAACACCTACAGCTGCTTCTACTGAAAAGGTGAAAGCAAAAGCTGATTCCAGTAGTTCTACAGATAAAAACATTGCTAAGGTTACTCCTCAAGCAGGTGACCAATATGGCGACGCTGGTGCAACTTACGAAGTAAACGTATCCCGTAACGACGTAAAAGACGCAGCTCGTGAAGCGGTAACTGTAAATACTAGCAATACAACTAACAACCCTATCACTGTTACACCTGTACAAGATGAAACAAACCATAACACAACTTACACAGTAACATTCGATGGTAACAAAGCAGCTACTCAAATTCCTTTGACATACAAAGCGAATGGCCAAAATGCTCAAACAGTTACATTGGATAAAGGTTTGAATTTCACAAACGGCAGAAACACAACAGCTTCTGTAGATGCTGAAGGCGTTGTTAAATACGATGTGAATAAAGATTTAGTTAACATCAATTCCATTTCCAATACTACAAATGGTCCAAAAATGGAATTTGGTCCTAACTCCATTAACATCACAAATGGCCCTATCAACATGGGTGACCAAAACATTACTAACCTTAAATCTGGTGGTGATGTTATCAATAACGCAGCTAATATTGGCGACGTAAAACGTATTTCTAAAGCTAACGACTTGCACATTGCTCCAACATCTTCTGACCGTCAAGGTGAAACTACTACATCTTACGCTTACGATGCAGCAAGCAAATCTGTAACATTGAAATATAACGATGGTAACGGTGCTAACCAATCTGGTACAGTGGCGAAAATCGACTTATCCGGTTTGGCTGATCAAATCAAAGATGGTTACTCCTTCTCTACTGACGCTAAAGGTAATGTAGTTGGTAACCATGCTGTTACACCTGTAGCAAATGGTAAAACTGTTTCTTATGCAGCAGGTAAAAACTTAACTGTTGCTCAAAATATTGATAATGCAACTGGTGAACATACTTACACATATGCATTGTCCAATGATGTTGATTTAACACCAAATGGTTCCTTGAAAATTGGTGACACAATTCTCAACAATGGTGGTTTAACAATTACAGGCGGCCCATCCGTTACTAAGACTGGCATCAATGCTGGTAACTTGAACATTACTAATGTAAAAGCTGGCGTAAACGATACTGATGCAGTTAACGTAAAACAATTGAAAGATGCTCGTACAGTAGTAACTTCTAACGATAACTCCGTAACGATTAACAAAACTGAAAACGGTAACCAAGTGACTTACGACTTGCACGTGGCTCCTGGTGCTGCACAATCCGTATGGAATGTGAAATCCACAGGTAACACAACTGCTGATTCTGAAACAGCTGCCAAAACTATCTCTGATGGTAAAACAGTTGAAATGGCAGCAGGCAAGAACTTGACTGTAAAACAAACTAGCAACAACGACGGCGCTAAGGTTGAATTCGACTTAGCTAACGATATCAAGATTGGTAACGACGGCAAAGACGGTAGAGACGGCGTTGACGGTAAAATCGGTGTAAACGGTAAAGATGGTTCTTCCGTTGTGATCAACGGTAAAGACGGCTCCATCGGCTTAAATGGTAAGGACGGCAAAGACGGCCTTACTATGAAGGGCGAAAAAGGCCAACCTGGCTTAAACGGCAAAGATGGCATCACTCGCATCGTTTATGAAGATAACAACCATGATAAACATGAAGTGGCTACGTTAGATGATGGTTTGAACTTCACTGGTAACAACACTGATACAGTGAACAAACAAAAATTGAACAGCTTAGTAAAAGTACAAGGCGAAGGCGTAGATAAAAATACATCTGCTACATTCAAGAGCGCAGCTGGTAACATCAACGTAAAAGCTGATGGTACAGATACTCTAGAAGTTCAATTGAACAAAGACTTGAAAAACATCAACACAATTAAGAACGGTGGCAATGCTACTTTCACAATTGGTGGCGATAACTTTGCATTCAATGGCGGCAACGTAAGCATCGGTGGTAACAACATTACTAACCTTAAATCTGGCATTGTAAATAACAATGATACAGATAACACAAATGCTGCTAACATCGGCGACGTTAAGACAATTTCCAAAGCTAACGATTTGCACATTGCTCCTACTACATCTAATCGTCAAGGTGAAACAACTACATCTTACGCTTACGATACAGCAAGCAAATCTGTAACATTGAAATACAACGATGGCAACGGCGCTAACCAAGCTGGTACAATCGCAAAAATCGACTTGTCCGGTTTAGCTGATCAAATCAAAGATGGTTATTCCTTCTCCACTGACGCTAAAGGCAATGTAGTTGGTAACCATGCAGTTACAGCTGTAGGCAACGGCAAGACTGTTTCCTATGCAGCAGGCGATAACTTGACAATTGCTCAACATATCGATAATGCAACTGGTGAACAAACATATACATATGCATTGTCCAACGATATTAAGATTGGTAAAGATGGTAAAGACGGTGTTGATGGTAAAATCGGCGTAAATGGTAAAGATGGTTCCTCCGTTGTGATCAACGGTAAAGACGGCTCCATCGGCCTCAATGGTAAGGACGGCAAAGACGGTCTTACTATGAAAGCAAAAGACGGTCAACCTGGTGTGAATGGTAAAGATGGTATCACTCGTATCGTATACGAAGATAACAGCAAGAATACACATGAAGTGGCTACATTGGATGACGGCATGAAATATGCTGGCGACGATGCACAAGGCGCTGATAAATCCAAAGTGATCGCTAAGAAATTGAACGAAACTATGGACGTTGTTGGTGGTGCAGATAAGTCCAAATTGACTGATAACAACATCGGCGTGAACAACGTAGATGGCAAGTTGAAGGTTCAATTGTCCAAAGAAGTGAACTTGACTCCATCTGGTTCCTTAACAATTGGCGATACTGTAGTTAACAACAATGGTTTAACTATCTCTGGTGGCCCATCCATCATTAAAACTGGTATCAACGCTGGTAACTTGAACATTACTAATGTAAAAGCTGGCGTAAACGATACTGATGCAGTTAACGTAAAACAATTAAAAGATGCTCGTACAGTTGTTACATCTAACGATAACTCCGTAACAGTTAACAAAACTGAAAACGGTAACCAAGTAACATATGACTTGCATGTAGCTCCTGGTGCTGCACAATCCGTATGGAATGTGAAATCCACAGGTAACACAACTGCTGATTCTGAAACAGCTCCGAAAACTATCTCTGATGGTAAAACAGTTGAAATGGCAGCAGGCAAGAACTTAACTGTAAAACAAACTAGCAACAACGACGGCGCTAAGGTTGAATTCGACTTGGCTAACGATATCAAGATTGGTAAAGATGGCAGAGACGGCGTTGACGGCAAAATCGGTGTAAACGGTAAAGATGGTTCCTCCGTTGTGATCAACGGTAAAGACGGCTCCATCGGCTTAAATGGTAAGGACGGCAAAGACGGTCTTACTATGAAGGGCGAAAAAGGCGCTGACGGCGTAACTCGCATCGTTTACGAAGATCATGACAACAATAAACACGAAGTAGCTACATTGGATGATGGTTTACGTTTCGACGCTAACTCCGGTGGCGAAAAGAAAAATAAACTTGGCTCCAAAGTAACTGTTAAAGGTACAGGCGCTAAAGCTGATTCCGAATACGATTCCTCTAATATCAAAACAAGCATCACCCAAGGTGCTGATGGTAACAGCGAAATCAACATCGGTTTGGCTAAAGACTTGAACAACATCAACACAATTAAAAACGGTGGTCCTGCTACTTTCACAATCGGCGGTAACGAATTCAAATTCGATGGCGGCAATGTGAACATGGGTGGCAACAACATTACGAACCTTAAATCTGGTATCGTAAATAACAACTCCACTGATGATACAAACGGTGCTAACATCGGCGACGTTAAAACGATTTCTAAAGCTAACGACTTGCACATTGCTCCTACAACATCTAATCGTACTGGTGAAACAACTACATCTTACGCTTACGATACAGCAAGCAAATCCGTAACATTGAAATACAACGATGGCAACGGCGCTAACCAAGCTGGTACAATCGCAAAAATCGACTTGTCCGGTTTGGCTGATCAAATCAAAGACGGTTACTCCTTCTCCACTGATGCTAAAGGCAATGTGGTTGGTAACCATGCTGTAACTGCTGTAGGCAACGGCAAAACTGTATCCTACGCAGCAGGCGATAACTTGACAATTGCTCAACATATCGATAATACAACTGGTGAACAAACATATACATATGCATTGTCCAATGACATCAAGATTGGTAAAGATGGTAAAGACGGCGTTGATGGTAAGATCGGTGTAAACGGTAAAGACGGCTCCTCCGTTGTCATCAATGGTAAAGATGGCTCTATCGGCTTAAATGGTAAGGACGGCAAAGACGGTCTTACTATGCAAGCAAAAGACGGTCAACCTGGTGTGAATGGTAAAGATGGTATCACTCGTATCGTATACGAAGATAACAGCAAGAATACACACGAAGTGGCTACATTGGATGACGGCATGAAATATGCTGGCGACGATGCACAAGGTGCTGACAAAACTAAAGTGATCGCTAAGAAATTGAACGAAACTATGGACGTTGTTGGTGGTGCAGATAAATCTAAATTGACTGACAACAACATCGGCGTGAACAACGTAGATGGCAAATTGAAAGTTCAATTGTCCAAAGAAGTGAACTTGACTCCATCTGGTTCCTTAACAATCGGTGATACTGTAGTTAACAACAATGGCTTGACTATCTCTGGTGGTCCTTCCATCACTAAGACTGGTATCAACGCTGGTAATAAAACAATTGTTAACGTAGATACTGGTGTAAACGACACTGATGCAGTTAACGTTGCTCAATTGAAAAAAGCTAAAACAGAAGTTAAAGCTGGTAATAACGTAACTGTAGACACAACTTATGGTAATGACGGTCATACAATTTACACAGTAAATGCGAATGACGTAGCTCTTGGCGATGCAGTATTGAAATACTCTGCTAACGGCACTAACACGCAATCCGTTAAATTGTCTCAAGGCTTGAACTTCGTTGACGGTAATTACACATCTGCTTCTGTTGATGCAAATGGTCAAGTTAAATACGACGTAACAATCGGTAAAGTGAAAGACGGCGTTGACGGTAAACCAGGCGTAGATGGTAAAGATGGTATCGCAACAGTTAAAACTGTAGTTGATACAATCAACAACTCCGGCTGGAAAGGTGATGTTACTGGTAACACAGTCAATAACCATACTGCAACAATCGTTAAACCTGGCACAACTGTAAACTTCGGTGCTGGTAAAAACTTAACTGTTGAACAAATCGTTGATAAAGTAACTGGCGATCATACTTACAACTATGCATTGTCCGATGACATCAAAGTTGGTAAAGATGGCAAAGACGGTGTTGACGGTAAGATTGGTGTAAACGGTAAAGATGGTTCCTCCGTTGTTATCAATGGTAAAGACGGCTCCATCGGCTTAAATGGTAAGGACGGCAAAGACGGTCTTACTATGAAAGCTAAAGATGGCCAACCAGGTGTAAACGGTAAAGACGGTATCACTCGTATCGTATACGAAGATAACAGCAAGAATACACACGAAGTGGCTACATTGGATGACGGCATGAAATATGCTGGCGACGATGCACAAGGCACAGATAAATCCAAGGTTATCGCTAAGAAATTGAACCAAACAATGGATATCGTTGGTGGTGCAAACAGCACTAAATTGACTGACAACAACATCGGCGTGAACAACGTAGATGGTAAATTGAAAGTTCAATTGGCTCAAAATATCGACTTGACTCCAGCAGGTTCCTTAACTATCGGTGGTACTAGCATTACTGATAATGGTTTGGTAATCAACCAAGGTCCATCTATTACTAAAGGCGGTATCAATGCTGGTAATAAAACAATCGTTAACGTAGCTCCTGGCGTAAACGGTACTGATGCAGTAAACGTTAACCAATTGAACTCTGCTAGAACAGAAGTTGAAGAAGGTGACAATGTAACTGTAACATCCCGTACAGGTGCTAATGGTCAAACAATCTACAAGGTAAGTGCTACTGGCGTTAACCTTGGCGATGCAGAATTGAAATACTCTGCTAACGGCACTAACACTCAATCCGTTAAATTGTCTAAAGGTTTGAATTTTGTTGATGGTAACTACACAACAGCTTCCGTTGATGCAAATGGTCAAGTTAAATACGACGTTAACCTTGGTAATATCAAACAAGGTACAGACGGAAAACCAGGCGTAGATGGTAAAGATGGTATCGCAACAGTTAAAACTGTAGTTGATACAATCAACAACTCCGGTTGGAAAGCTAATGCAACAGGTAATGTGGTAGGTACATCCACTGCAACAATCGTTAAACCTGGCAGCACAGTAAATTACGGCGCAGGCAAAAACTTGAACGTAAAACAAACTGTAAACGGCGAAGAACAAACTTACGAATTCGCATTGGATAAAGATTTGAAAGAGCTTAACAGCGTTCAAACTAACACAATCCACTTAGGTAGCCCAACATCTCATACAACTATTAACTACAATGCAGGTAATGATCGTATCGAGTACACAACTAAGAACGGCACTAAACAAGTAGCTAACTTAGATGATATCTGGACTATCCAAGCTAACGGTACAGACGTTAAACCTGTAGGTGGAAAAGTAAATGTAGTAGGTGGCGATCACATCAAAGTTTCTACTGATGCAGCTGGTAAGATGACAATTAGTGCTGACGGCGTTGGTACTATGAACGGCTTCAATGTTAAATCTACTGGTAATACTACTAACGATTCCGATAAAACAGCTAAAAACATCACTGATGGTAAAACTGTAGAATTCTCTGGTGGTAAGAACCTCACTGTTAAACAAACTAACACTGGTGACGGTGCAAAAGTAGAATTCGCATTGAACAACAACATCGACTTGACTCCAAACGGTTCCGTAAAAATTGGTGACACAGTAGTTAACAACGATGGTTTGACTATCACTGGTGGTCCTACTATCACTAAGAACAATGTTGATATGGGTGGCCAACAAATTCACAACGTGAAATCTGGTGGCGATGTAGATTCCAATGGCGCTAACATTGGCGACATCAAACGTATCTCCAAAGCTAACGATACTCGTATCAAAGACGGTAACTACGAAGTTAGCCAAAACGGTACTGTTGAAATGACATATGTTGATGGTTCTGGTAAACAATTAGTTGACGAACACGGCAACCCTGTGAAAGCAACTATTTCCGGTATCGCTCGTCAAGACTTGTCCAACATCACTAACGAAGGTAAAAAGGTTATCACTGGCCTTGGCACAATCGTAAAAGCTGGTCAAAACGTATCCGTTGATGAAGCAACTGATAATGCAACTGGTCAAAAAACATACACTGTAAACGCTGATCTTTCTGGCGCGAAAGTTTATGCTGGCGTTGGTACAGATGGTTCTGGTGTGGCTAAAGGCCTTAAGAACCCTGCAAAAGTTGAAAAAGGTACGCAATACATCGCTGGCGACAATATGGTTGTAGAACGCAAACATGTTGATGGTGATGATAAACTTGATAACTCCATCACTTACAGCTTGTCTCACGACTTGACTGAAATCAACTCTATCAGCAACGGTGGTGCAACTCTTCGCATCAACGCTAACCCAGGCGGTAATAAATACGACCGTGATGCAGCTGTAACTCCAGCTCTTGAAGTTCATGGTGGTAACCTCAGCATGACTGGTAATCGCATCGTTAACCTTGCACCTGGTATCGATGGTACTGATGGCGTAAACGTTAACCAATTGCGTGATTCCTTAACAACTGTTAAATCTACAGATGGCACTGTACGAGTTACAGATCTAAGCACAGATCCTAACAAACATGAATACGATTTACATGTTAACCCTGCAGCTGACCCTCGCGTAGATAAATTGGGTGAAGAAATCGGTCATGTAGGTGCACAATCTGCTGCATTGTCCGCATTGAAACCTATCCAATACGATCCAATGGAACCAACTCAAATCATGGCTGGTTATGGTAACTATCGTGGTAACTCCGCATTGGCATTGGGCGTAGCTCACTACAAGAACGAATCCACAATGTTCCATGCAGGCGTGTCCTGGGCTGGCGGCAACGGCCATATGATGGCTAACGCTGGTGTAACTTGGAAGGTTGGCAACCGCGATAGCGAAGCTGCTGTAGCAGATCGTTACCGTAAGGGTCCTATCAGCTCTACATATGCAATGCAAACTGAAGTGGCTTCTATGAAAGCACAAAATGCCGGATTAAAAGGCGAAGTATCTGATTTGAAAGCCGAAAATGAACAAATTAAGGCTCAAAATGCAGGCTTACAAAGCGAAGTAGACCAATTGAAAGCTCAAATGGCTGCTATGATGGCTAAATTAGGTATGTAATAAGATACACATGGATGGGGATTCTCCTTGAATCCCCTACCATCGCTAATATTCGACAATGAAAAGAGGAATAGATATGAAAAAATCTACAATGCTTGCTTTCACAGCAGCAGCACTTATGAGCGCTGCATCCATTACAGGATATGCTGCTGGCTCACCAACATATGATGATAATTTGATTTTGCCTAACTCTGCTTCTACACCAACTACAGGTCCTGTTGTACTCGTTCCTGTGGCTAGCCCACAAACGGTACAAGCTTTGCATACATTTGTACAAGCATGGCAAAATGCAGAAGTGAACTATACTAAAGCTAAGATTAAACATGACAATCATGAGCAATTGACTAAGGCTGAAAGTAAATGGTTACATTCTAAGGATAAACATAACTATGCGGACTACTTCCGCACACATTCCTTGGGACGTGTTCATGGCTTTGAAGTCGCATTCAACTGGAACGGCGAAAACCGTAACAAAAATGAATACGAATTCTTTGATATGCCAAAATACAATGAAAAAGATGGTTTCGTAAATAGCTACGGATTCAATGTATTACGCGGCATGGTAGACCAAATCAATGCAGTCGTTCAAAGACAAAAAGAAATCGGCGGTCCTATGACTAACGATGAAGCAAGTGCTTTGGAAGACGCAATCTTGGATATCATGGCTCAAGATCAAGAACATGTGAACAACGAAGACCTTCGTCACATGATGAACGAAACAATTTGGTACGCAGCTAAAGAAACCGTAAAAAACAAAGCAAGTGAAGAGCCTACTGCTACTGAAGAACATGTAGTAGACCTTCGCAAAGCAATCAATGAGCCAGTGGAACCTTCCGCTCCTCACACAATTGATTTGCGTAAAGCAATTCAACAATAAGATTGCTGACCGTATATCTTAAAAAAACAATATGGCCCCTCATATGCTGATATAGGGGCCGTATATACCCTAGAACCCCTAACTAGGGCACAAATAATCCTTATACGAATGACGCCACCCTTGTGGGTGGCGTCATTTGTTTTATAAAAGAATGTAAATGGTATATCAGATAAGACGTTAAGTTGGATCAGTGGGTTATATAAACATAATGATAAGTTAGATAAACATATTATAGTATTATACAGTGTTAATTAATTACTACAGGCCTGTACTAATTGTAGGATGACAGCTGTAAGGCCTCTTAAGAAATAGAACAGGCCTGTACTAAATGTAGAATGACAGTTGCAAGGTCTCCAGAGAAATAGAACAGGCCTGTACTAAATGTAGGATGGCAGTTGCAAGGTCTCCCAAGAAATAGAACAGGCCTGTACTAATTGTAAGAAGGGTGTTGCATGGCCTCCCAAAAAATAGAACAGGCCTGTACTAATTATAGGATGGCAGTTGCAAGGTCTCTTAAGAAATAGAACAGGCCTGTACTAATTGTAAGAAGGGTGTTGCATGGCCTCCCAAGAAATAGAACAGGCCTGTACTAATTAATAGATATAACTGAAACTAATTAGTGGAATAGCATATATTGTATTTATAGTCTATAGAAATATAAAAAGGGGGCTATCAAATACAATATATAGTAGTGCCAAAATAAATAAATACATTATACAGAAAAGGTGAAAAAAGTTTCAAATTTTTTAAAATTAGGGCTTGCGCGCATCTCTTGTTTGTACTATAATAACCATACAGTCGTTGAGGCGACTGTTTCTTAATGAGGAAACACTAGATACAATCTAGATTCTTTGTTAGTTATTTTGGAATTTTATGTAAATCCCTCATATAGAGGTAATTACAGAATTCTAAAAAAGATTATAAAAAGTGCTTGACACTGAATGGTCAACATGTTATTATAATCTAGTCGCCAGTTGGTGAAACACTTCAAACGAAAGTGCTTCGGAGCTAGATAATATCTGGTCTAACTGGTACAGATCTTTGAAAACTGAACAATGATAGGTAATCAATCATATGATTGAACATATGCCAGAGTGCGGGTTTTGAC